>Ga0265356_1000001_pt1 | contig 47844 bp, 35 predicted proteins | sample NZE4metagenome_FD_189075 | JGI IMG/M metagenome (GOLD analysis project Ga0265356, IMG submission 189075) | Rhizosphere microbial communities from Maridalen valley, Oslo, Norway - NZE4 | ecosystem: Host-associated > Plants > Roots > Rhizosphere > Soil | place: Norway: Oslo | collected 2017-09-15
CCCGTGGAGCGACGGACGCCTCGTCCGTCCAGCGCAGCGAAGCGAGCGCCCCCGGCACGGCCCCAACCATGCCCGGCGGCGCCTGCCCCGGCTGGTACATCAACCGCGAACCGTTCCTGGACGTGATCCGCATGCACCGCGCGTCGGTGAACAACATCAACAAAAATAACGTACCAACCAACGTCTACGAATCCAGCAAACAATGCTGGGACGAAGCCCTGGCCCACGGCGAAAAACACGGCTACAGAAACAGCCAAGTCACCGTGCTAGCCCCCACCGGCACCATCGGCTTCATGATGGACTGCGACACTACCGGTGTGGAACCTGATCTCGCGCTGGTGAAATACAAGAAGCTGGTGGGCGGCGGGATGATCAAGATTGTGAACAACACCGTGCCCACGGCGCTGTTCAAGCTGGGATACAACCACGATCAGGCCGACGCCATTGTCAGCTACATTGACGCGACGGGCACGATCGAGGGCGCGCCTCACATTAAAGACGAACATCTGGCGGTGTTCGATTGCTCGTTCAAGCCGTCGAAGGGGACGCGGTCGATCGCTTACATGGGACATTTGCGGATGATGGCAGCAACGCAGCCATTTATCTCCGGAGCCATATCGAAGACCGTCAATCTTCCGAACAACGCCACGGTGGAAGACATTATGGAGTCTTACATCCAGGCGTGGAAGCTGGGCATTAAAGCCGTGGCCATTTATCGCGATGGATGCAAGCAGTCGCAACCGCTTTCGGCGGCGGGGACCAAGACCGCGAATTCCAGCAAAGACGACGCGCGCGTCGCCGCGCCGCAGGCCGAAGAACCGAACCTGAACGCTCCGCCGCGTGCAGTGCGGCACAAGCTGCAAGAAGAGCGCCGCTCGCTCACACACAAATTCAAAGTGGGCGACCACGAGGGCTACATCACCGTGGGACTCTATCCCGATGGCCAGCCGGGCGAACTTTTCATCACCATGGCGAAAGAAGGGTCGACAGTCTCCGGCCTGATGGACAGCTTTGCGCTGGCTGTCTCCATCGCGCTGCAACACGGCGTGGAGCTGAAACTGTTCTGCGAGAAGTTCGCGCATACGCGCTTCGAGCCCAGCGGCTGGAGCGGTAATCCTGACATCGGCTACGCCAAGTCGATCATGGACTACATCTTCCGCTGGCTGCAGATGCGCTTCCTCACCGGCCAGCAGCAACTGCTGTTTGAGAGCTTCCGGCCGCGGACCGCGGAGCCCGGACCTCAGACTTCGGGAACTGGAAGCCAGGACGCGGCGCCTAGTGTGCGGCGTCCGGAAGCGGGGACGCGAGAGCCGGGAGCGGGATCCATCCACGCCGCCGACGCGCTCTCCAGCATCGTCGACATGGGCGACGCCCCCAGCTGCAGCTTCTGCGGCAGCATCATGACCAGGAACGGGAGCTGCTACCGCTGCATGAGCTGCGGGAGCACGAGCGGGTGCTCGTAAAGTCTTTACGTGAGATCTGCCGCAAGAATCTGGTTGTGAATTAGCGGTGTCGGTGAATGCCCTTCAAGATTGTCGGGCGCATCACGAATGTCGACACGATCGCCTCCGGCACCGCGATTCCGCGAGCGCAAGCGACTTTGGAAAGCATACTTAAAGGCGTCGCCCAGGTGGAATTTTCCGATGGTACGATACGCCAGGCGGAAATCCACTGGTACGAAGCCCATGGGATTGGCGCGAAAGAATACAAGATCAAGCGCGTCGTTGAATGACATTAGGACGAGCGGTATGAAACGCGAAGCACAGTTCGTCATTTGCGTTGGGAACAAGGGCTACCCCGCGTCTTTGGAGCTGCGGAAGATTTATCAGGTCATCCCAGATAAAGTGGCTGCCAAACTTCACCAGATTCGCGTGATTGATGAGTCCGGAGAGGATTATTTGTATCCGGTGGATTATTTCGTGCCTGTGCAATTACCGCAGTCGGTGGAGCGCGCGGTGCGTCGGGCGACGGCGTGAGCAAAATCGGCGTCGACATGGGCGAGATCCCCAGCTACAGCTTCCGCGGCAGCATCATGACGAGGAACGGGAGTTGCTACCGCTGCATGACCTGCGGGAGCACGAGCGGGTGCAGCTAGCTGGCTATGCAGTCGGTGGGGTATTGCCGGCACGAATGTGCCTCGGCTCTGTCTGGGACGAAGAGTATAGAAGCTCCACTGTGAGGGGGGTACGGCGAAGCCGTGGCCCCCTTTTTCGCGGATTCTAAAGAATACTCGGTTCCATCTCTTGGGCGCGTTCACGGACGGAAGGTGGTGTAAGCTTTAGCCCCTGTGGTCGCCTTCCTGTGCGGCTCCAACTACCATCCACCAGGGCTAAAGCCCGTCCTGACGGAGACGCTTGACGCGGCGCTGAAGCGCCGCTCTTCGTCACCGCAGCGACTCATGGCGATTTCACCCGCCACCCCTTTCATGATCCGTCGGGCAGCGTTGCGCCGTCCTGTTGGACTGCGCTCAGAATGACAGGGGCTCCAAGGATTCGCTCAGCGTGACACGGTGGTGAGGCAGGCGGGAAGGAGTTACAGAAACAAGGTGGGGAAAAAATTGAAAGGGCCGTGACATTGGTTATGCTCTAGCTGCCGCCTCCTGCGAGGGAGCCAACAGCGTGGACGCATGCACCGTCACAGCCCCTTGATGCGATCACTGTTTTCACAGTTCCAAACCCCAACTGCCCCTCGCAGAGCCGTCGGTTTTTTCAGGTCTGGCTGCCCTTCGGGTTGCCCCGCCTGGCTGATCACCCAGTCTACTTCGGGTCAGCAATTTTATTCGCCGTCCCTTTCAACCGTCGACGGGAGCAACCTTAACAGAGCATTCAAAAATGTCAACGCAAACTATTGGTGCAATAGCTTCGCGCAAAGCTGTGAATAACTCGAAGTGCAAGCTATTGGAAAACTGACGCTTACAAATTTAAAAAATCAATTCGTCCCGCTTTTGCACAGAAGGTTGCACAGAGATAAAAATCGGGAAAAAGTAACGTGCGAACCAAGAATCACCTTGACGCGAAAAATATATGGGAGCATGGTGAATCTTACAGTCACAAATCACGCAGTCACGATTCGCAGTCACGAAATACGCAGTCACGAATCACGGGGCGAGGGCTGATGTCAGAATTGGTGGCGTATGTGGACGGTGGGTCCCTGGGGAATCCGGGGCCATCGGGCATTGGAGTGGTGATTGCTGGCTGCGAGAGCGGGCCCATCCGCATCGCCAAGTGGATTGGCCACCAGGATAACAACGTGGCGGAATACGCGGCGCTGCTGGAAGCGCTGCAGTGGGCGCTTAAGCTGAAGGCGAAGGCGCTGCACGTGTATTCGGATTCGCAAGTGGTGGTGCGGCAGATGCTGGGAGAATATACCTGCCGCAGTCCGCGGCTATATTCCCTGCACTGGACCTGCCGCAAGCTGGCGCGGGGCCTGAATTTTTCCATCTCGCACGTTCCCCGCGAAGATAATGCCGAAGCCAACGGGCTGGCGCAGTCCGCGGTCCGGGAGCGGACGGTTTAGGGTTTCTTTCGGCCCTGACTTGGAAGAGCGGCGCTTCCGCGCCGTAGATAGCATCGTCATAAGGGTCGGCTTTATCCGTGGTGGCGTCTTTGCCGGCGCTGCGCGGGATGACGACCTCGGGGGCTGAAGCCCGCAACTCCTTCCATTCCTAAACGCGGCCCTGGAAGGGCCGCTCTTCCACGGCGCCCTTCTCTTGTCATTCAACCGTAGGCTTCCGTTTCGGTACTTTTGACTGCCGTTCCGATACGGGAAGGGCTGGAAATCCTTGACACTACGGGGGCTCCGAGGGAGACTCGGAGTAACGCATTCTGATCATAGTGGCGGGTTGGCGAGCCGGATAACGCATCCGGTGGCGTGGACTCGTCTTGACGCGGTTGATGGGTGCATGCGCGCGCCGCTTATTCGATGGAACATTATTCGATTATTGATCGTTCGGTTGGCGATCGCTCGGTTATCGATCGGTCATTGGATCAACCCTCGCCGCAGCCTGGCGCGGAGTTGGAGCTGGAGGCGACTGAGCTGGAGTTGCAGGAGTCTGAGCTGGAGCTTGACGTGGCGCATGGCGGCGTAGGTCGGTTGAATCCGAGTGTTGCGAGTCCGAGTGTGTCGGCGGGAATTGCCGCAGCGAACGCGCTGGCGGCGGCCGGGGCCGCCGGGGAAGCGGGCTGGCATGTGAGTCCGCGATTTCCTGGGGAGGATGGCGGACACTCGATGGCGGAGATGGCGCAACGCGATCTGGATGCAGCGCTGCAGCTGCTGGCGGATCGGGCGCAGTATATCACCGGGGCGGGCGGGGCGGCGATTGCGCTGCGCCTTGACGAGCGCAATGAGATGCTCTGCCGAGCCAGTTCGGGGGCGAAGGCTCCGCAGCTGGGGGCGCTGCTTTCGACGGAGTCGGGGCTGTCGGGGGAGAGCGTGCGCACACGGATGCCGCTCCGCTGCGATGATGCCGAACACGATCCGCGAGTGAATCAGGAAAGCTGCCGCGATCTCGGGATTGCTTCGGTCATGATTGTTCCGATCATGGGCGAGGATCGGCTGGGCCAGGGGCAGGTTTTGGGTGTGTTTGAACTTTTCTCGGGACAGGCGGACGCCTTCGCCGAGCGCGATTTGTCAGCGCTGCAGCGGCTGGGCGGGATGGTGGAAACCGCCGTGAAACTGGCGCGGGCGGCGGAGGGCGCGCTGCCGGAGATGGTTGCGCCGGATCAAACTTCGGAAGATCAAATTCAAGAGATAAGCACAGAGGGTACGGGGGAACACAGGGTAGCCACGGGGGTTCTTGAGTCTGCGGCCTTTGCGGACGAAGGGCCGGTGCTGGAAGTGGAGATGGACGAGGCGGTTGCGGAGCTTCCGAGTGAGGCGGCGGTTGCCGCGACCGGTGTGGAGGCCGCTGGTGTCGACGCAGTGATGACTGCGACACCAGCCGTTCAGTCGGACATTCCGGTTCTGCCGCGATCCGCCATTGTCGCGGACGTTCCTGCGGTGGTTGCTGCTACCCCGGCGGCCATCCCGCCGGTCCGTGTTTCTGCAAGCGTTGTTCCTTCCATCGTCGTCCCTGCGAGCGTCGACCCTGCAAAGGAACAGCCGGCGAAGCGTCCGCTGATGTGGTCGGCGGCGGTGCATGCCAGTCCGGACGCGCCGAAGCCGATAGAAGCGGACCAGAGCCACGTGCCTCCGATGCTGCGGAGTTTGCGGAAATGCAAGGCTTGCGGGTTTCCCGTGTCGGAGGGCCGGACGCTCTGCGTGGAGTGCGATGAAAAGCAGTGGCGTGGGCAGCCCTTGTCAGCGGCAGCGGCCAAGACGTCGGTAGCGCGTCCGGCGGTCGAGTTCCGGCAGGGAGCGTCGGCGAGTGAACCGGGATCGAACAGTGTGCAGCCGAAGGCGGCTTCGCCTTCAGCTCCCGCTCCGCTCTCTGCGGTCCGTCCCTCGGCTTCGCCTGCTGTGGCTGCGGTAACCCCTTTCGTTTCTTCATCCGCGACGCCATCCGGGACCCCAAACAGTCCCTCTTCCGGCCCGGCCGCTGCGCCTGGTCCGCTCAGACTTGCGCCGCAGAACCTGGCTGCTGCCCTGGCCGAACTGAACGAACAGGAAAGGCGAGTGGAAGCGGCGCGGCGGGGGGTTCCGGTTGCCGTGCCGGTAGCCGCACCCGCCAAGGCGGTTGAGCCGTCACCCCGGGCTGCGGTGGTTTCGGCTGCTGTCTCGGCTCCTGTCCCGGCCCCGTCGGGGGAGATTTCTAGTCTCGCTTCAGCCAAGCCTGCTGAAGTCCCCGAAGGAAAGGCTGCGGTTGAGCCGGTCCGGGAAATCGCGCAAAACCCTGCATCTCTGAACTTTAGCGGGGGGCTGGGCTCGTCGGAATCGTGGCTGGGGGCGAACAAGTACATCCTGGGGGCGATTCTGGTCATTGCAGCGGTGGTGGCGGGGATCGTGTGGCTGCGGTAGCTGGGGTACCTAGCTGATCCAGTTGTCGCCAGTGGCGGTTTAATCCCAAAGCTTCCTCGAGCGGTGGAGGGGCCGTCGAGCTTCGCTCGACTCGACAGCCGAGGGCGGCTGTCCCCACATGACCATTGCCTCGGCCAGGTGACTGGGAAGCTGCCCTGGAGGCGGTTCCAAGGGATGGGTGTCCCACACCAGCATTGTCCCCATGGAGGCACCTTCGAGGGCTCGGAAACCCTTGACAACACTGGCAACTCTGCTAAAGTGCGAAGAAAGCTTGAAGAAGGAATAAATCTACGATACCCAACTCAGGTGCCCTGCATATGAAGAACGTCTATGAGGTGTTGCGGCAGAAAGAGATGGAACTGACCCGGCTGGAGAAGGAAGTGGAGGCGCTGCGGCTGGTGGCTCCTCTGCTGTCGGAGGAGAAGGAAGCGATGTCGGATATGGGGAAGCCGGCCTTGGCCACGGCCGTGAACGGACCCCAGCCGACGGTGCGGATTCCGGTGCAAACGGCGCCGGCAATGCCCTCGATGCCCGCTACGCCGCAGCCGATGCGCGCGGCCGGGTGGGAAGATACCGCGAAACGCTGGCCGTAGCCTCGAGGTGAGGCGCGTGTTGTGATTTTCTGCGCCTGCGGCCACGTCTTTCGAGTTATTTTTTTGTCGTTGAAGTTTTAGTTCGATTGTCAGAAACCAGCCCGGGACGCGTCCCGGGCTGAAGTGTATGGGAACGAAATTGAGGCAGACGCGGGAAACTCCGATTCGGCTGGCGGGGAAAAAGCAGAAAGATTGTCAGTATTGGGGAAGTGATGAAACGACGGCATGATCAGGAGAGGATTATGAGGAAAGCGTTTCTGCTGCTGGCGGTGAGCTTTGTCCTGAGCGTGAGTACGGCGACGGCCAAGGATAAGGAGATGACGGGAACGATCGTATCGGAGAATTCGGTTCCCTGCGGCTCGGAGGCGAAGAGCAAGAAACAATCGGTGCAGATGATGTGCCAGGAATATGTGATCCGCACCGACGCGACGGATTACCATGTGCGGCAGGAAAAAGAAGAGCACAAGGCGTTGCTGCCGGTGAACGCTCCGGTGGAACTGACACTCAGCAAAGACAAGATGAAGTTCAAAGTGAATGGCAAGGGATACGAGATGCTGGTGGTGTCGGAGTCGGCGGCTCCGGCTGGGGCACCAGTCGCGGCTCCGGTTGCGCCGGCAGCGGCTCCGAAGCGGTAACAACGAGTTTTGGACGCAGGGGCTCCAGGTTAAAAGTTGATCTTGCCTCCGAACAGAAGAACACGAGCCGGAAGCGACGTGGTGATCTGACCAAACGAGGCAGCGCCAGCATTATTCACCGTAGGATTGTTCCAGTTCGCCCTATTGAAGGCGTTAAAGGCATCCGCTTGAAATAGCAGGCTCATACCTTCCCGGAAACGCAAAGCGAAACTCTTCCGCAGCGACAGGTCCCAGTCATAGAAGTCGGGCCCAAGGATGTCTCCAATCGGTGCGTCGCCAGCGCCGAGAACGCCTTCCGTCGCAAACGCATTCGGGTTGACCCAACATTTCTTAAGGGCTTGGCAGGCGCCGAAGAAATGCAGCGACTGGCCAGGCACAAGATTCGCCCGCCGATTGACATTACTGCCATTCGCGCCAATAGCTGCCGAAGCTGTGGCCGTGAGCGGTGCGCCGGTTTGGTAGTGCATGATCGCGCTTAACATCCATCCCTTCACGACGCCACCCGCAAACCCCGTAAAGTGCTTTCCCCACGGCGACTCGAGTGTAAACGTGGTAGCCACAATGTGGGTCGCGTCAAAGCTGGCTTTGCCGTAATAATACTTCTGCCAGGATTCCACTACACCGCCGGATTGTGTTCCCCCCGCGACTGCTGTCGTTCCTCCATTGACTAAAACCGGATTGGCAGCGGTACTGACGAGACAGGTGAACGGGCATTCTTGTTCCCCGTTTTGGTTGTATGCGTCACCCGCTCCGCTGTCCATTCCCATGACTTTCGAATAGGTATAGGCAATTGTCGTGGTGAAGAAACCTGCGCGCTTGCTCAGACTGACCTGTAGCGCGTTGTAATTGGAATCGACATCGCTAAGAGCCATCTGAACAGACGAGTACCCAAGGTACGGGCGGATTTGGTCTTTTGAGAGACCAGTCGGAGCAAAACCACCCGCGCACTGATAGGCGGCAGCATTGATTCCAGCCGGGCAGGCCAAGGTATTGGGGTTGGGTGAAACTGGAATGTACGCCTGTTGCGTCCACGTAGCGCTGTTGAAGCTCGGCGCGCGAAGTATGTGGCGCCCCAGGTTGCCGACGTAAGCTACTTGCAACAACATGAATTGCGGTAACTCACGCTGCACTGCCAGACTATATTGATAACTGCGCGCGACCACCAGCTTAGGATTGACGCCATTTAGACTGAGCGTGCTTGGAGCTGACACTGCGGCTGGCCCGGGGGCAGAATCGAACTGTGACAGCGAGGCGTTAGTGCCTGAGATAGCAGCTGACTGCGCCCATGGCACATAGCCCTGGGAGTTGATGCCAAGGCCGAGCAGGTTTCCTTCCGGCTTGTCATAAAAGATGCCGAAGCCGCCGCGAACGACTGTCTTGTTGTCCGAAAGAGGCGAATAGGCGAAGCCAAAGCGTGGCGCCCACAGATTTTCTGGCTGATAGAACCCCCGCGCCGCGCCTGTGGATATGGCAGCCAAGAGCTGGGGATCAGTCGAGGTAACAGGGACACTGGCAGCCTGGCCAGAGGGCACTTGCCCGGGTCGCTGCAATCCATTGCACTCAATCGTAAGAGTTGGTTGGCCGACCACGTTCATTAAGGGGCCGCCGCACAGTCCCGGAGAAGCAGGGTTAATGCTGCTGGTTGCCTTTCCCCCGGTGAACGTCGGCTCAAGAGCAGGGTTGAAAGCGAATGGATTGAAGTTCGTTATGTTATTGCCCTCAGTGTAGGTCGGGGTGGTATGAATGTAACGCACTCCTAAGACTAGGCTGAGTTTTCGCGTCGCCCGCCAGGTATCTTGCCCATAGGCCTCAAAATCGTTGAAGCGGAATTGGCCGGTGGTGACCGCCGAATTTTGCCCAAGGTTGTTGAAGTTCCCAAGCAGCGCGTCGGCAAAGGCATCACCGGTGGAGTTGGAGCCGCAATTGGTAAGGGCTCCGTTGACCAAGCAGTTCGAGGCACTGGTTGCCCCGGCGGTTGAACTAAAATTGACGGTGCCGTCGTAGGTGGTGCGCGAGTTCTGGGTTTTGCGGTCCCGCACGAACTCCGCTCCGAACTTGAACGCATGATCGTGTTTCGTCCAGGAGACGTTGTCCACAGGATTTATGTCGGTCACGGGGGCTGCGAGGAAGTTCGGAGCTGGACCATTCACGGGAGCCGGCCCAGACGTCGGAAATGCCGACAACCCTGTGAATGTAAAGGTTGGAAGGCCATCTGCAAACTGCCCCGCCGGATTCCCGAGTGGCGGGATAAAGCTGAAGCCATAGGTGCTTTTCATCCACGCCGTGCCCTGGACCGGGGTCCTCTGGGAATGCCAGTCGGTGTTGATTTTTGCTTCATTAACAAAATTGGGCCTTATGAGATAGGTCCACGAGAGTTGCAGGTTGTAACCGGGACGGTTGCGAGTATCCGGATCTACTGGAAGCGCTCCGCCGAGGTTGGGAAAAGTCCCGAAGGGACTGTAGATGCTCACAAAGTCGTGCAGATAACGGAAATAGATGGTTTGCTTTTCATTCAAGTGTTCATCCACGCGAATGATGTCTTCCCGAATGTTCAGGGGGCCGGGCAGACTGAAAGACAAGTTATTGCTCGTCGCCGCGGTCGGTAGTCCTCCTGATGTGGACAAGGCCGCTGCGGCCGAGTACAGCTTCGCGACGGCAGCCCCATCACCGGTGATGCAAGCGGGATTTATGACGTTGGGCGAACTGAAGAAAACACCGCCGCAACTCGCAGGGATCACCGCCGGTTGGTTGAGCACGAGCCCCGCACCGCCGCTATAAACGTCGGTAAAGTTTCCCGCCGCCTCCGCCGCGGTCGGGAACGTCTCGGATGTGGATGCGGCGGTGCCTGGATAAACCCCTCGAAACCTTTTCCATTCCTGCCCGGCAAAGAAAAACAGTTTGCCTTTCGGTTGAATGTAGGGAATGGGACCACCAAATTCCCAACCAAAATCGTTGGAGTGAAAGGGAGGCACAGCCGCATAACCGGTGGCGGCCGGAGTCGTCAGTTTGGTCTGAGGGTTTTCCGCGTTGAAGATATTATTCGAGACGAATTCGAAGCCTCCGCCATGAAAACGTTCTCCGCCGCTCTTCGTCACGACGTTGACAGTTGAGGAAGCAGAGCGGCCAAACTCCGCGTCGTAGTTGGACGACTGAACATCCACCTCCTGAATAAAATCCGCGCCCACTTGATTGAACACGCTGTTGTTCGATCCCGAATCCAAGTTAAACCCGCCGTCGACGCTCCAGTTCTGCCCATCGAGTCGCTGCCCATTGGTGACCGCTACGCTGTTGTTGTAGTTGCTCGTCAATGCTGCCGGACTTGTTCCCGAGCCTTGCAGGGCGGAACCCGGAACCAATCCTATGAGCGATTCGTAGTGGCGCTGATTCAGGGCCAGGTTTTGTATCTGGTCCTGAGTGATCGTAGTGGAGACTTCACCCGACGACGTATTCACCGTTTCTCCGACCGCAATTACAGTTATCGTTTCCGAGATCGCACCGACTTCCAGTCTCAAGTCCACGGTCAGACGGCCGCCAGCGGTTACAACGTTGCCTTTTTCGGTGGTCTTCTTAAAGCCTGCCTTCTGTGCCGAGACCGTATAGGTGCCAGCCGGCAGTTGATCCGCGACAAAGTAACCATGGGGATCTGAGGTGACGTCGCGGCCGGCTTGTGTCGCTTCGTTCACGATAGTCACTTTGATATCCGGAACCGCGGCGCCGGACGAGTCGGTGACGGTCCCCACGATGCGGCCGACTATGTCCTGCGCCACAGCGAACTGAACCACCATAGACATCAGCATCGCAGCGATGAGGAGCATCATGGCGTTGACTGCCACCAAACGAAGAAAGCTTGGTGCGCGGCAGCTAGTGGTCGAGAAATGACTTTTTGGGCGGACCACACTCATTTTGGTCTCCTGGGGACACAAGACGATTTCGGTTGCTGATTTGCTCCTCTGAAGCCGCCAAGTGAGCGGATCAGGAGGCTGCACTGTAAGAATGTGCATCAAACGAATTAATCCCTGCGCGAGTTAAGCAGTGATGACATCTGTACGGAAGTTAGACAACCGTGAATTCACCGTTAGAGTGCAACGGTTATTTCGCTTGAGAGCAGGAAGCCTCCGCCGCTGCGCTTACTCCCTAAATCGATGAAATTACAGGTATTTGGCCCTGTGTCGTGCGGCGAAAAATTCGGTTATACTCACCGCACAGACGGGTGGCGGTTGAGAGATCGTTCTCTGGGGTAGACGCTTGCAACGGGCGATCAGCAAACTTGAGGCGGAACGGGCTGAAGTGGACGACGTCTTGTCGTCCGAGGTATTTGGGCGGACGAACAACCCTGCTCGACTTCTGACATTTGTTTGCGAAAAGTATTTCGAAGGAGCCGTCGGCGAAATCAAGGAGTACAGCATTGCGGTGCATGCCCTCGGGCGCCCGGAATCCTTTGATCCGCAAGTGGATACCATCGTCCGTGTCACGGCTCACGCTTTGCGAAAGCGGCTCGAAGATTATTATCGAACGGCGGGGGCGAAACATCCCGTTCATATCTGCCTGCCCCCCGGCCACTACGTTCCCAAGTTCATTCACACAAGTGAGTTGGAAACGGCCGGAAGCGTATCCCCACTCGAGGAGAAGCAGAACGGCCGATCTCACGACCGGGCTTCCTCCCCAGCAAACGGTCGACGGGAAGATCTGCAGGATAGTGCTGTTCCGGCGCTGCAGGCCCCAAAAGCAGACGACGTCTCACGACCGTACGAACCTGCCGGATCGGGGAATAAATCCAGGGTACGAACCGGAATGGCGGTGCTGGCGGCCATTTTTGCAATTTCTGTCTGTGTACTCTCGGTTTTCTTCTGGAAGAAGTGGAATGGGAGAATCGGGCGCGAGAGCCCCCCAACGACCCAAGCCACGGTCACTGCTGGCTACGCTTCCGGAAAGATTCTACGCGCTATCGTGGGCAATCCTTCCGCCTCCTACACGGACGGCGGCGGTTCAAAGTGGGAGAGCGATCATTTTTGTTCAGGAGGGACCACTTTCTCGGTAACGGGTCACGCGATCCAGGGCACAGAAGATCCGGCTCTTTTCTCGAGCGGGCGGCGCGGCGTTTTTCACTGCTCTTATCCGGTTCCGCCGGGAACTTACGAGGTTCATCTCCTATTTGCCGAAACCTCGGGGCTCCAGGAAAACAGCCGCAACGTGGGATTCTCGATCAATGGCGGACCACTGACCAACTTGGATGTGGTGGACGACGCCGGCGGAGATGACATTGCCACCACGAAAGTATTTACGGATGTCGCGCCCGCGAGGGACGGGACCATTCATGTGGACTTCGTCACTCCCGAAGCGTTTGCAAATGCCATTGAAATTCTCGAAAGCACTCCACAGCGCATGCTTCCGGCCAGGATCGTGGTCGGACATTTTCCGTACACCGATTCGGAGGGCAATGTTTGGATGGCAGAAAGATATTTCTTCGGCGGCCGACTTAGTAGTTTTGGAGGCGGTCTATCCAAGGTCCCCGATGGCCGCCTCTACGAATGGCATCGGTTTGGGCACTTCCATTACGCAGTGCCGGTGGCGACGGGGGGGAAGTACACCCTGAAACTGCACTTTAGGGAGCATTGGTTTGGCGTTCAGAATGGCGGCATTGGGGGCGTGGGCAGCCGGGTCTTCGATGTCTCGTGTAACGGATCGATGCTCCTCAAAGGATTTGATATTTCCCGGGAAGCCGGCTCCGAACCGTTGGTCAAATCATTTCAACACATTGAACCCACGCCCCAGGGCAAAATCGAAATCTACTTCACTCCTGCCGTCAACTATCCTTCGATCAGCGCGATCGAAATCATTCCGGAATAGTAGGTTCGACGAATTCCGCAAGATTTGGCTTGCGCCGCGGTGGAGGTGCTGCTCCGGGGCGAAAAAAACCGTAAGCCAACTTTGAATTGCTTATTCTGTGTCCGAATACTCCCCGGGCACATCATCCTCCGGTACCTCGTGCGTATGCACTTCCTGCCCGTCTGCTTCCCCGGCGCTCTCGACCCCAGCGACCACGCCGGCCTCGAACGCATTCCCCTCTTCGAGCAACTCGTCGACGCTCTCCGAATCCGCGCCTTCGCGACGGGATAAGCCCTGCAAATCTCCCGACTGTTCGCCGGAGAGGGGTGCTCGATGTTCGAGCGGGAACGACACCTCGTCCACACGCTTGCTCTTCTTCCGAGGCCGTTTGGCTGCCGCGACCTTCTTTTTCTCTGTCCTCTTAGGCGCTAGCTTCTTCTTCGTCGCCCTCTTGGGACGTTTCTGCGCGTTCTTTGGGGTCGCCCTCTTGCGCGCGGTTCTGTTCGGCTTCTTAGTGGTTTTCTTTTTGGCGGTCATTCGCGCAGTCTAGCATCGGAGCGTGGGTGCTGCAAAGCGGAGCGCTTGCTGTTCTTGCTGTTCTTGCTGTTTGCTGTACTTGCTGTAAGTTCGTTGCCAGCGCCAAGGCAGACAGCTTGGGAACGCTAAGGAACGAGGATGATCCAGTCAAGGGCGGGTATTGCTGCCCACCAGCTTGCCGCAGCATTCGGGCCGCTCTGGCAGGCTTGAGCGGTCCCATCCCCCGCCGAGGGCCTGAATCAGCAACACCGTGTTCGCCATCCGCCGTCCTAAGATATTGACCGCGGTGACTTCATCCGAGAGGGCGGCGCTTTGCGCGGTGATCACCTCGAGATAACTTGTGACCCCGCCCTTATAGCGCGTGACGGAGAGATCGAGGGAACGCTGGGCAGCGACGACCGCTTCATCCTGGACCTTCGCCTCGTCTTCCAGAATCCTCACAGCTGCCAGATTGTCTTCCACCTGTTGGAATCCACTCAGCACGTTCTGCCGATATGCAGCGACTTGATAGTCATAAGCCGCATGCGCCTGGTCGTTAAGAGAACGGCGTCTTCCCACATCGAAGACTGTTCCGACAGCAGATAATCCAATAGACCATAGGCCGCTCGGACCGTTGATGAGGGTCGAGATGGCGGAGCTTTCAAATCCTCCGGAAGCACCCAGGCCGATCAGTGGGTAATAGGCAGACTTTGCAACTCCAATCTGGGCATTGGCGGATGCCACTCGCCTCTCTGCGGCCGCGATATCGGGGCGTCTCTCCAGCAATTCTGATGGCAGGCTGATCGGAATATGCGGGGGCGGCGCCGTGAGAGGCAGTGGGGGAAGGCTGAACTCAGCGGGAGGCTTTCCAATGAGAATTGCAACTGCGTGTTCATACTGCGCGCGCAGCACACCGACATCAATTGCCGCTGCCCGCGTCGTTTGCAGTTGAGTCTTCGCCTGCTCGACGTCCACCTCCGAAGCGATGCCTCCCTGGAAGCGGTTTTGATTCAATTCCAAGGCTTGCTCGTAATCCTTGACGGTAGAGTTCAGGAGTTGTTCCTCGGCGTCCAAGCTGCGGGCTTGAAAGTAATCTACGGCCAGATCCGCGTGCATGCTCAGATTGACCGTAGCCAGGTCCGCCGCACTCGCCTGCGCTTGCTCACGGTAGGACTCCACATTTTTTCGAACGCGGCCCCAGACGTCGGCCTGGTAGGATACGTCGAAGGGGAGCACAAAATCGTTGTAGGTGGCGCCGGCTAAGAGTTGCGTAGTAGGGCTGTTTGCCGACAGTCGCGTCCGAGTGGCCGAGGGTCCCGCCGTCACGGTTGGATAGTAGTCGGCCCGATAGTAGCGCAGGACGGCGCGTGCTTGCTGGAACTGCGCTTCCGCAGCCTTCAGATTCTGATTCGATACGTTGACCTGCGTTTCCAAAGCATCAAGCTGAGGATCCTGGAATATGGTCCACCATGTCCCCCCAAGATTCTGGTCGTTCGGCTGGGCGGGCTTCCAGTCCCCCACTTCTTTATAGGCCGGAGGAGCCTGTATTGCAGGCGGGTGGTACTTTGGGCCAACCACGCATCCTGTCAACTGCAGCGCCGCCATCGCCATCAGAATGCGTCCGGCCACTTTCCGCGAGTTCCTGAGAATCAGTTTTCGAGGTGGCTTCACTTGGTATCCCCTGGCAATGTTGCCTGAACAATTTGGACTTCCTGGCCGGAAACAATCGAGTCGGGGGGATTGATAATGACCTGATCATCCGACTTGAGGCCGGATACGATTTCGATCTGGTTGCCGAAGTCGTGCCCGGGAGTGACGGCAGTCAGCCCGACCTTCCCGTTTTTCACAATTCCTACGCGCAACCCTTCGGTGCGGAACAGCAGAGTATTGACCGGAATCAAAAAAGTGGAGGCCTGCGTCGGGACCGCCAAATGGACCTCGGCGTAGGAACCCGTAAGCAGCGTGCCAGTCGGATTGTCGACATCGATTTCTACGAGCAGAGTGCGCGTCGTCAAGTTGATGTCATCGGCAGTGCGCACCAGCTTCCCCTGAAATTTGCGATCCGGAAACTCAGCGAGATTGAGATCCGCTGTCATCCCGACCTTGATCCCGCGCGAATATTCCTCTGGAACGTTCACGTAAACGCGCAATTTCCCAGGTTGAGCGATGTGGAACAGATCGGTCTTCGCAGCGGTATTGCTGCCAGAATTGATGAGGTCGCCGATATCGGTGTTGCGTGCGGTGATCACACCATCGAAAGGTGCGTAGACCTTTTCGAAAGAGACCAGCGCTGAATACTGCTGTACGGCTGCCTTATCGGCTTCAACGATGGCGTTATTGGCGTTGTAGGTGCCGACCGCGTTATCGACGTCCTGTTGTGACACAGCGTTGCTTTTCAGAAGTCCCTGATACCGCGTTTTGGTGATGGAAGCCAACTCGAGATTGGCTTGAGCGGTCAACAGGTTGCTGCGGGCTTGCTCGAGTTGCTGATCAACCTCGGGCGTCTCGATGAGCGCAAGAAGTTCCCCTTGCTTCACGTGCGCGCCGATATCGAAATACCACTTCTTCAGGTAACCATTGGTGCGAGCGTAGATGGGCGAACTGATGTAGGGTTGCACGTTTCCGGGGAGGATGATTTCCTCAGCGGGAGTCGTTTGTTTTGGCGATACCACCGACACTGCCGTCAGAGCAGCTTGAGCTGTCTCCGTGTCGAGTGCGGCGCGCGCCCTGACTCGGGACCAGATGCCGAATATCAAGACTGCGGCGACCAGGATCCCCGCAACCGCCAGGACCAGCCATGGTTTGTGAGTACGCTGGCCTGCACCCCCACCATTTGCTGCAGGCGATCTCTCGGCCATTGTTTGTAGGTCAGTCTGAGGCAGCATAATTGGCTCCCATCACTTGGGTGACTACGACCGCTTTTCCTCTTGGCCCGCTTGCGTTCGTGCCCCCTGCAGTACGCTGAAAAATGCCGGAACGAAGAACAATGTCGAAACCGTTGCGAAGAGCAGTCCACCAATGACCGCCCGGCCCAAAGGAGCGTTTTGCTCACCGCCGTCGCCCAGTCCGAGCGCCATGGGCACCATGCCGATGATCATGGCTAAAGCGGTCATCAGCACTGGACGAAAACGGGTAAATCCGGCTTCCAGCGCGGCCCCGAGGGAATCCATTCCTTCCGCCATTTTTTCCGTGGCAAAACTCACGACCAGGATGCTGTTTGAGGTCGCGACCCCCATGCACATGATGGCCCCCATCAGTGCGGGCACGCTGAGAGTCGTGCGCGTTATAAACAACATCCAGGCAATCCCTGCGAGCGCGGCGGGAAATGCCGAAATCATGATGAATGGATCCAGCCAGGACTGAAAGTTGACCACGATCAGCAGGTAGACAAGTACGATCGAGAACGCCAGCCCACTCAGCAGACCGATATACGATGCACGCATCGTCTGAACCTGTCCGCGCACGACGACTCGCGACCCGCGTGGTAACTGTTGGCGGCTTGCGTCGATCATCTTGTTGATGTCATCCGATACGCCACCAAGGTCGCGACCCGTGACCGAGCCGAAGATGTCAATGACGGGAGCGACGTTGTAATCCGACACAACGGCCATTCCCGCTCCACGCTGCGTAGACACCAGACTTGCCATGAGCGATGGAGGCGACGTTGGATCGCTACCTGTAATAGGAACGTTCTCGAGATCCTGCAAAGTGTCGGCACGATATTGCGGCGTCTGCGTCGCGATTTGGTAGCTGACGTGATTCTTTGGGTCAACCCAGAACGTAGGTGAAGTTTGGAAGCTGCCACTCAGCGATACCAGGAGATTCTGTGCGATGTCGTGAGCGGTAAAACCCAATTGTTCTGCTTTCGTACGCTCGACTCTCAGGCGGAGGTACGGCTCATCGAAAGGCTGCTGAATCCGCAGATCGGTCGCCCCGGAAACATACCTCATTTTCGCGAGCAGTTCATCCGCGTAGATCCGGTTTCCGTCCAAGTTGTTCCCCACAACCTGAACGTCGATGGGAGCGGGCAATCCAAAATTGAGGATCTGCCCGACCATGTCAGCCGGCAAGAAAGCAAAGGAAACACCAGGAAACTCTTTCGGCAGTGTCAGACGAAGCTGGTGAATGTAGTTGTCGGTGGGATGGTGCTTGGCGGATAGGCTCACCAGAATGTCGGCGTCCGATGTGCCAACCGGCGCCGAGTTGCTGTAAGAAAGGTTGATGCCGCTGTAAGGCAGGCCAATATTATCGATGACGCTCTGGACCTCCGTGGCCGGAATCTGCTGCCGTATTGACCGCTCGACCAGATCACAAAGGTTGGCGGTTTCTTCAATGCGCATTCCTGTAGGAGCGCGCATGTGAAGCTTGAAAGTGCCGCTGTCAACACTGGGGAAGAAGTCGCGGCCCAGCCAAGGAATCAGAATCGCGAGGGAACCGAGACAGAACACAAAGAATGTAATCAGGAAAGCACGCCTGTGATGGAGAGCAATCTCCAGCAGGCTGCGATAGCTCCGACGGAAGCTCTCAAAGGCCCGTTCAAAGCGTTTCTGAAGGCTCACCAGCGGATTGCGGCTAGCGGCATGTCCCGGCTCCCCTTTTTCTCCCCGCAAGAGGTACTTGGCCATCGTCGGGACGATGGTCCTGGAGAGAAAATACGATGCCAACATGGCGAAAACCACGGCCTCGGCGAGCGGTACAAAGAGGTAACGAGCGACTCCGGATAGCAGAAACATCGGGGCAAACACGATACAAATTGCAAGTGTGGACACGAAGGCGGGTGTCGCGATCTGCGATGCACTTTCCAACACGACCTCGTCCATCTCCTTCTCTGGTTCTGCTTCGCGATTGCGATTGATGTTCTCGACCTCGACGGTGGCGTCGTCCACCAGAATGCCAACCGCCAGAGCGAGCCCGCCGAGCGTCATGATGTTGATGGTTTCCCCGATCGCACTGAACGCAATGATCGACGTCAAGATCGCCAGAGGAATCGAGGTCGCGATGATCACGGTGCTTCGCCAACTGCCCAGAAAGGTGAGGATCATAAAAGCGGTCAGGCAAGCGGCAATCAACGTTTCCCTGACCACCCCGCTGATCGCGCCGCGAACAAAAATCGACTGATCCGCCAGAGGGGTCATTTGCAATTGCGGTGGAACTGTCGTCGCAATTTGAGGCAGAAGAGCCTTGATGCCTGCGATCACATCTAGCGTTGATGCATTCCCCGCCTTTTGGATCGTCAGCAAGACTGAACGCTGGCCGTTTACCCGTACGATGTTGGTCTGCGGGGGAAAACCGTCGCGCACCCAGGCGACGTCTTTCATGTAGATGGTAGTACTACCAATGGTTTTGATTGGAATGCGGTTCAGGTCCGCGATCGTCTGCGGGGCGGCATTGGGAATGGAAACATCGTATTCCCTGGAGCCGATCTTGGACGTCCCTGAGGGCAGGATCAGGTTTTGCAGGCTGATCGCATTGACCACATCCAGCGCGGACAGACCCTTCGACTGCATAGCGGTTGTATTGAGATCGACTTGCACTTGACGTTGCTTGCCGCCATAGGGATAGGGCACGGAAGCCCCGGGCACTGTGATGAGCTGGGTCCGGATGAAATTCAGACCATAGTCGTTAAGTTCCTGCTCCGCTAGATTTTGCCCGGAAAGGGCTAATTGGAGTACGGGTACACTCGATGCGCTGTAGGCAAGAATGAGAGGCGGTGTTGATCCCGCAGGTAACTGCCTGAGTTGGGTCTGAGACACGGCAGTAATCTGCGCGATGCCCTGTTGAATGTTCGCATTCGGCTGCAAGAACACCTTGACGACAGCGACTCCGTAAAGCGATTGCGATTCGATGTGCTCGATGTTGTCGACCGTGGTGGTCAGCGACCGCTCTGTAACGCTGACGATCCGGTTACTCATGTCTTCGGGGAGGAGCCCGTTGTAGTTCCAGATGATGCTGACAACGGGGATGTCAATATTCGGGAAAATGTCGGTGGGAGTGCGAACGATCGCCAGGCCACCCATGATTACAATGAGTATCGACACCACTACAAACGTGTAGGGCCGCCGCAATGCCAGCCGAACAATCCACATAGAATTTTCCCTGTTTTTTGATCACCGACGTCGTCGGTTCGCTACCCGTGGTTACTTGCCTTCTGCAACCTGCAAAAACGTGCGGGGCGCAGATGAACAAGGCTTTGCCTCGAGTGCCCGGCGCACACGACGCGTGAGTTTTGCACGCGCCCGTGCGACCTGGGCTTTCACCGTGCCCTCCACTACTCCTAGAATTTGTGCTGCTTCACTCGTACTGAAACCGTCCAAGTCACGCAATTGAAACGCTCTGCGCAGCGGGGGCGAAAGCTCCTGCGCGAACTGCATGAGCCGCTCGTGCCGCTCCGCATCTCGATACTCTTCTTCTGGAGTCGGTCCGAAGTGCACTAACCGTTCTGAGACCGTATATCCCTCCTCGTCTCCAAATTGCTCTTGTAGTGACACGTGGATCTGCCGTGGCCTTCTCCGTAATTGCATCCGAGCACAATTGCTGACGATGGCAACCAGCCACGTCGACATTTGCGCCTGCCCTCTGAATTGATCCAGGTGTTTGTAAGCGGAGAGGAGCGCATCCTGAACCGCATCTTCGGCGTCAGCCGCATTGCCCAGATATCGATACGCTGTTCTATGCAGCAAAGGCAGATAACGCGAGAAAACATCCTGCGGTTCACGAGTCTCTGTCTCGGCGGCAGAAATGTCGATGCCTTGTTCGTCTCCGATGGATGCCGCGGTGGCTTGCATATTGGTTGTGCCTCCCGTTCGATAGAGCAAAATGCACGCCAGTCTCCAATCAATCGGAAGACAATTTAGTCGAGCATTTTCAGCAACATGCGTCGGCTGAGCAATTTGGGCAAGGACCTGTGGCAATTCGCCGTTCGTCCCGCAGTTGACACCAACGTCAGCATTTCGACTCACTCGCGTTCTCGTGTTCCATGTGGCCGGCTATCGACGCCAGTGGAGGCGCCGGTTGACTCGAAGGGCTTGTGTGTTTGTCGGTCAAAGCACACTTCCCCTTAGCCTTTAGACGGCTTTGTCGTGTTGGAACTGGAAATGCATTCAACAGCTCAGAAGATGAGAGGGGACCTATGAGACGTCTCACAGCAGAAAATGTAAAACTTGGATTTATTGGACTAGGCAACATGGGAGGCCGAATCGCACAACGCCTGCTTGATCACGGATACTCGCTCGTCGTTTACGACAGGGATATCGCTAAGGCGGAAGCCGTCGCAGCGGAGCGCGGGTTCGCTGCTAAGAACATTCCTGAACTGACACGCACCGCCGATGTGATTCTTTCGTGCCTGAGCAATGATGAAGCAGTTCAAAGCGTTTATACCGGGCCGGCGGGAGTTCTTGCTAAAGCGCGGCCCGAAACCATCGTGCTAGAGATGAGCACGATCTCCCCAGAGAGTTCACGGGAGTTGCACAGGCTGGGGGCCAACAATGGCATCGAGGTGTTGGATGTCGCCATCTCGGGCAGTACTCCGGCCGCGGAACAAGGCATTCTGACGCTACTGGCCGGCGGCAGACAAGACGTGTTCCTCGCCGCTGAACCACTTTTCCAGGCGATAGCGAGACAGTATTTCCTTCTAGGCGGTCCTGGCTCCGGGACAGCGATGAAGTTGGTGGTCAACACGCTGTTAGGGATTGGTATGCAGGCCATCGCTGAGGCCGTAGCACTCGGGGAAAGGGCCGGCCTCGATCGCGAGAGGTTACTCGAAGTTTTGTCAAAGACAGCGGTGATCGCGCCCGCTCATGTGGGGAAACTGGCGAGGGTGGCGATCCATGATTACGAACCGCAATTTCCACTTCGCCTGATGAACAAGGATTTTCAGTTGATCCTGAAGGCGGCAGCAGATGCGCACATCCCCATGCCTGCGACGGAAGCGGCGTTTCAAGTCAATTCAGAGGAACTGGCACACCACGACCGAGACGACTTCTCCGCTGTCCTGCGGCGAATGGAAGAAGTTGCCGGTATTGCAGATCTTCACTCCGCCTCGATTGCGCCTTGACCCGGGAGGGCACAATGCCGGTGCCACAAGGGGCCGCTAGGGCTTATCGTCGGCGGGGATAGGGAGCTTCTCCTCAATCTTCCGAATTTCTTTCGGCGCATGCTTGCGGAAGAGACGCTTAATATCCGGCATAAATTCACGTTGAAGATCTCCAACCGCATCCGAGCTCAGTGCACCGGCAAAGCGATTCATGGTTTCACCAAAATTGCGGTCATGTCTCGGGTAGTAGCTGTTTTGTAGCGAACTGGTAAACAGAGTACCCAGAAATTCCGAGGTGTTGAATGTGTTATCACCACCGTCGTTCCTGGTTATCACAACTCTGGTTACGGCGTACCACGACCGCGAAATAAGACTTCGCTTGTGTGAAGGGAAATATCGAGGATCCTGATGCAAGATCGTCGATAAAGCAACTGTCTGGATGAACCTGCGCGATTCTGTGTCCGCCAGAGTCGCCCCAAATCGCTTGCCGAAACCTTGGACTCCTCCCCCATACTCGGGCCACTGATCCTGGGCTTGGTCCAAAGTCGCCTGGAAAGCCGCCGACACAAATGTGGAGGGCGAATGGACTTGGTTCAGAAACAGGTTGAATTTACAACGTGCGGACAAGGGAGCGTAGTCCATGGTTCCGATCGTCGACTTGGCTTCTGTAGGGTTTGCCGGAGGTTGGACAAACGTGTTTTGCACTTGGAGGCGGCACGGACCGGCCGTCACGTGATCCGACGGCTGCTCGATCGATGTGGACAAGGCTTCACCCGACCCAATGCGGGCGATATTCGAAGAAGGTGACATCGCTTCTTGTGAGGCGACCGTCGCTTGCGCGTGGCCGAAGGGCTGTGTCATCGCAATCGAGATGGTTACCAGCAAGATGCGAGTTACGCTCCCTGCTCGAATGCAATTTTCTTGATTCACCCTCATGCCAGGTCCAATCGGGAACCTGCGTCTCTTCTAGTATGCAAACGCCGCTCCTTTTGTTGATGAGCATCCAGGTCTCCAAACGTCGCCTTTGCGCAAGGGCACACAGATTCGCGTACACGAGATTCATAAGGTGTAGGGAATCTATCGTCGCACGTCCACGGGTGGACATGCAGTCGGCAGGTCGACGGCGCTAGCCTTGCGCGCCTCCCGAATTCTCGGCGGACGCGCACATAATGCCGTGGGCCTGCACAAATCAAAGGGATTCCTTGGTTAGCAATGTTTGGAATACCAGTTGCATCCTTGGAGAAGCGAAGGAAATATACGAGTGTGTATCAAAAGATTAGGTGATCTCGCTGGGGAACAGCCGCCCGGAATTTCGAAGGAGATTGAGATGGAAACACGCGAACTTGGCAATTCTGACCTGCACATTACTCGAGTGGGGTATGGAGCCTGGGCCATCGGCGGCTCAGGCTGGCAATTCGCCTGGGGATCGCAGGACGACAACGAGTCCATCGCAGCCATTCACCGTGCGCTCGAACTCGGCGTCAACTGGATCGACACGGCCGCCGTCTACGGTCTGGGACACTCCGAACAAGTGGTTGGGCGTGCTCTGAAGAGCTGGCGCGGCTCCAGACCTTACGTCTTTACCAAGTGCGGTCTGCGCGGGGATGCCAAGGGCGAGGTGCAGAAAGTGTTGCGCGCCGGCTCGATCCGTGGCGAAGTCGAGGACAGCCTCCGCCGCCTTTCCGTCGACGTAATCGATCTTTATCAAATCCACTGGCCTCCCGACCCCGATTCGTCGGAACTGGAAGAAGGATGGTCGACGCTCGCCGACCTGAAGCGCGAAGGCAAGGTGCGCTGGATAGGAGTTTCTAACTTCAATGTCCAGCAACTGCGCCGCGCGCAGGCCATAGCGCCCGTAACTTCGCTGCAGCCACGGTATTCGTTGGTGCACCGCGAGATCGAGGACGAGATCCTGCCTTACTGCCTGAGTGATGGCATTGGCGTCATCGTTTATTCCCCGATGGCTTCCGGTCTCCTGACTGGCACAATGACTCGCGAGCGCGCGGCCAGGCTACCCGCGGACGACTGGCGGGGGCAGCATCCCGACTTTACGGACCCAAATCTCTCTCACAACCTGGCTCTGGTCGAGCGCATGCGAGCGATAGCCAACCGCCACAACCGTTCTGTTGGCGAAGTCGCAATCGCCTGGACGCTGGGCCATCCCGCCGTGACTGGCGCCATCGTCGGAGCCCGCAACGAGCGTCAGGCAGAGGGAGTCATGCGGGCCGGCGATCTTCGCCTCAGGGATGAAGAAGTAACTGAGATCGAAACGTTCGTCGCAGAGACCGCTGCGTAAGCGATGGCAGTAGTACCAACACAACTTCCCAGTCGGCGCCCTTCAAGGGACGACTGGGCTAAAGAGGAGAACACTGTGAACAAAGACAGGACAAACCTCAATACAGCGCTCGAAAACTATCTCAAGTCTGGCCAGCAGTTTGGTGACGGCGAGAAGTTCTACCTCTTGGGCTTCGAAGCTGCTCTGCACGCAAGAAATCGCTGCAAAGAGTTTGATCAGATCGCGTCCGAGATGACGAGCGACCTGGAGGAACTACAGCAGGAATATCCCACGGTGGCAGTAGAAGAGCTGTTTACGCGCGGATTTCAGCATGGTCGGGAATACTACCAGCGTCTGTGCGATGAATCCAACCCGGCGTAACAGCCTCCCGGGGGATGCACGGATCACAGGGCGACGCTCGGGCCCTCGAAAGCGAAAGGCATCCCGCCCATCGCAACATCCCCGTCTTTGTTTGTTCCAAAGTCGTTCGGCGTCAGCCAAGCCATTGCGGATTGGCGTACGTGCCATCAAACTGGTGACTCGTCTTGTAAAGTTCGAACTGGCCAGCCTCCGCAGCCCTTGCCGTTTTTGCAAGAAGAGCTGCGACTTGGGAAGAGTCCATTGGCTGAAAACTGCGGGCCGCATGGAGAGCTTGCTGCAGGATCTCCATCGAGTCGCACCCGGTGATGACGACACTGGTTGGGAGATTCATCGAGTAATCGAGACACTCGGTCGGTGTCACAGTCTTGCTCTCAAGGATGACGTGGTCGCCCATGGGCTTCATGCCAAGAACTGCAATGCCGTTCTCGGTCAAAACCGGGAGTACCCGCTTTTCGAAACTGTTGAAGTGAGCGTCCATTACGTTCAGAGGCATCTGAACCGCATCAAACTTGAAGCTGTGGTTTGAGGCTGTGGCTAACATTTTCAGATGAATGTCTGGACTCTTGTGGCCTGTAAATCCGATAAAACGGACCTTGCCTGCCTTTTTGGCTTCCAGCACGGCCTCCATGCCACCTCCGGCGGCAAAAATACGCTCCGGATCAGAATCACGAATCACTTCATGGAACTGGAGTAAGTCGATTCGATCGGTCTGCAGCCTCCGCAGCGATTCATTTAGCTGGGCAGCAGCGGCGATCTTGGTGCGACCATCGATCTTGGTCATCAAAAAGGCTTTCTCCCGATAACCGTCGCGTAGAGCTTTGCCCATCCGAATTTCGCTCTCTCCGCCGTTGTAGTCCCAGCAGTTATCGAGAAAATTGATCCCTTCATCGATCCCTGTCCGAATAATTCGAATACTCTCCTCCACATGGCTCTGGCGAGCCAGGTGATACCCACCGAGGCCGATCACTGAAACCTGTTCGCCAGTGTGGCCTAACGGTCGATATGGAATCCCATCCTTGCGATCGCGTCCGGTTGACCCGCTTTGCGTTCCGGCCATCAGCAGCGATGCGGCAGCCATACCGACAAACTCTCTCCGGCTCACACCGGGGTCCAGGTTCGCAAGCATTCTGTCGGTCGGCGACGACTGGTCGGAAGAATCGATGCGTGAGTGATTCGAGTCGCTATGGTTCTGAGTCATGGCAAGTCCTCCTGTGCAATTACAGAGTGAGGGCTATCGTCAAATACTATTCCTTGAAAGCAACCAACCGAGGCTCATTTGCTTTGCCTCGTCGTCGTTCCTTCGACCAGCACACGAAGCGGAAAATAGTTCAGGAAGCCAACTCCGCAATTCCAGTTAGTTCCAGGTATTCGTTCTCTGAGAATTGCAACGAAGCCGCCTGTATGTTTTCCTCAAGATGCGTAATTGAGGAAGTCCCGGGGATGGGCAGCATAACAGGCGATCGCTTCAGCAACCACGCCAATGCGATCTGGATGGGTTTTACTTGGCGGGCCTTCGCAATTCGTTCGAGCAGCCTGCCGGCCACGCGCCCTGCTCCCAGAGGGAACCACGGGATGAACGCGATCCCACTGCGCTCGCAATAATCCACAACGTTGTCCCATTCGCGATCGGCAAAGCTGTAGCGGTTCTGGACCGACACGATCGGTACGATTTTCCGCGCCCGCTCGATGTGCTCTACGGTGACATTCGACAATGCGACTAACCGGATCTTTCCTTCTGATCGCATGTTGGCCAAGGTCTCAACCGACGCGTCGAAAGGCACCACCAGATCGGGAGCATGCAGCTGGTAGACGTCGATCCGATCGAGGCGAAGTCTTTTCAGGCTGCCTTCCACCGCCTCGCGCAAGTGCTCCGGGCTGGCATCGTGGGTCCACTGGTTCGGCCCTGGGCGATTCCATCCCCCCTTGGTCGCGATGACAAGGTCCTTGGGGTAGGGCACCAACGCTTCGGCGATCAACTCTTCGCTGACATTGGGACCGTAGGAATCAGCCGTATCGATGAAATTGACTCCCAACTCAACGGCTCGGCGGAGAACGGCTATCGCCGCGGCACGGTCCTTCGGTGGACCCCAGATTCCGTCGCCCGTCAGGCGCATCGCTCCGAAACCAAGGCGATTGACAGTGAGTTCATCGCCGAGTTTGATTGTTCCGGCGGCAGCGGCCGACAGACTCGTGGCTTTCTTGGTGGTGTCTTTCACAGTTCACTCTCCATCAATGCATTTTATTCCGCGGGGCGCCAACCGGAAGTGCGCGATTTGATAGTTGGGGCGACCGTCGTCGTGCCGGGACCGAGATCCTTTTCGTAAACAATATCATTCTTGGTGACTATGAAACTCTTGACCCCCGACGACCGGTACTCCGCCGGATACGCCACCAACACCAAGCCACCTTTCTTATGCCCGCCGGAACCATAGCCATTCGTCGTGGCCGCGGAGTTTCCATTCACGGGTCGAAAGTAGTATCCGTGAAACGGAGAGGAGTCATTGCCGCCGCCATTTGCCAAACCGGCGGATACGAGGCTTTGGGCAAATTGCGTTATCGGGTCGTAGCTGGCTGGCTTTGCGACCTGGTCCTTTTTTGTGATCGCAAACTCCTCGCAGACTTCAATCGCTACGGCCTCATTCTCTCCAATTCTTCGGAACAGAATTTCCTGCGTACCGGCCTTCGAATCGAAGTACCATGCGCCATTTTTTGAAACTAGCGGAATCGGGAACGGCCAGTTCTCTGCGCCGATATAAAGCACCGTGCTTCCATCGGGCTCTTGGACCAGACGGTGCATCTCTTGATATTTCTGGCCGAATTGCTCGCGCTCCAGCTTGTCCTCGACTTCGTCGCTTGACGAAGTGACCTCCTTTCCTGCTCCGAGGATCGCTTCCAGGGCCGGCTCATCTTCCTTTTTGGCTGCCTGAAAGAGAGCGTCACTAGCTTCGCCTGGAGAGGAGAACGTTCTTGGTTGTGGTGAGTCCTGAGCGAAGCTTGATCCGGCGAACCCCGCCACCAGGAGCAGCAAGCCAACCAGGAGCAGAAGAAGGACGGTGGATGCGAACCCCCAGGCCAGCCCCACGATAATTTTTTCGCTTGTTTCGAGCGTCATATTGTTTGTGCGCATGAGTTCTTTCTCCATATCAAATCGCTTCGCGTTAATTGACCCGCATTACCTTCGACCGCCACCGCCGCCGTGGAAACCTCCACCTCCGTGGAAGCCTCCGCCAAAGCTCGACTGCCCTCGGGAGGAGAAGCCTCTTGCCATGCCTCCATGATTGAAACCGCTGAACGCACTGGAGTGGGTGCCTCCGAATCCACGATGCGACGCGCCGAAGCCTCGGCCGCCGGCAAAGCCACCGCCATGGGATCCACCAGCGCGATTGAAGTGGTTGCGGTTGGCGAAAACTCTGCTGTGGGAACTGTAGGCGCCGTGGTTGAAAATGATCCCGTGGTTATGCCAATCGTATCCCCAGTGTCCCCATCCCCAGCCAAACCCGCCAAAGAAGCCGATTCCAAACCCGAAGCCAAACTCAATTCCCGGACCGTCAAAGAACAATCCTGGATACCAATACCAGCCGGGCCAAATCCCGATGGGCTCTCCATACACGAGCCAAGGATCGTACTCAGGAACGTAAACAGTCTCAGGGTCGGCTGGTTCGATCACAATGGTTTGCCCCTGCGTGCTCACCTTTTCCTCGGATGTGCTCTTTAAGTTGCCTGCCTTCTCCGCACGATTCCGCATTACCTGAACCGCATTCATCACATCCTGCTGTTGGTTGACATAAGCATCCCCAAGCGACGACGTCCATGAGAGATTCTTGTCCATGTTGGCGAGCACGGAAGGAAACTCCACGAGGGCCTTCACGCTGGGATCCCAGGGCTGCTTATCGACTTCTTTGCCAAGTTTTTCGCCCTTAAGATCGGCCTGTTGCTGCAGCCACCGGTCGGCTTCTACCACTTGGTCGGGATAAGTCGCGGCTGCTAGGATCTGCGCCACTAGCGCATCCGGATACAGTGCGATCGGCGCTACCAGTTGCTGCAGCTGTTCCAGCGTCTGTTGCGCGGCCTGAACCGGCGTTTGTGCGGCGGATTGGTTAGCCTGCGCCACTAATACTCCCGGGGTAGTGGCGAACACAAGGCAACAGGAAAGAAAAAGCGACAAGCTCTCTTTCATAAACTTCATAATTCGTCCTCCTGCGGCGGGGTCGCTGCAAAACACGGTATGTGCGCGCACTTTTTCGTCTCTCGATTCGCCATTCCCATCCCGTCCTTTCGAATTGAGCCCATGCCTGCGCCGATTAGTGAAGCACTGCGACGCTTGACGTAGCGCCGTTCCCTGCACCGACCGAGGCTGTTTCGAGGGAATCCTCAAGCCGGTTAGTTTCCGGCGTCTACGTCATCTCAGACAACTGCATGCAGCTCTCCAAATGTCGCGATGCCGCTAAGTCCGTGTGATCCAAGGTTGTTCGATTAGCGACGTGAAGAAAACTTGGTGTCCCAAGTGTCAACAGGTTGATAGAGCTGTCGACATTTCGACGGATATGAGGCGCGTATTGGTGCTTGGGCCGCGACTCGCCTGTGCGATCGCTGGCGAGCCGCTGTTACAACGTACGAATTCCTGTCCCCGAAAACCTGCTCTCTCAAAACCGGAAGTCACCGCCTGACCCGTTTTTGGGGAGTGCGGACGCTGCGTTATCATGTTCTCCCGTTCAGGATTTGGATAAGAACATGCTCGACGAGCACGAGGCCCGGCTGTGATCCCGCATAAATCGCGAGAAGTTGTTCCCTTTCTTCCCGGTGCCATTGCTCTCGGATTGCTCTCCAAGATCGAGGCGCCTAAGTGACTCCTGCAGCCGCCCCTACGGTTTTTGTTGTCGATGACGATGACTTGGTGCGTGCCTCCATCCAAGGCATGCTGAAGTCGGTTGGCTTGCGGTCCGAGACCTTCGGTACGGCACAAGAGTTTCTACGCAGCAAGCGGCCGGACGGGCCAAGCTGCCTGGTGCTGGATGTGAGACTTCCCGGAGTCAACGGTCTGGATTTTCAGCGGGAGTTGGCTGATGCAGGCATCCGGATTCCCATCATCTTCATCACCGGTCATGGAGACATTCCGATGACCGTGAAAGCGATGAAATCGGGTGCGGTGGGGTTTCTGACGAAGCCCTTCCGAGACCAGGATTTGCTGGATGCGATTCATCAGGCTTTGGATCGCGATCGGATAGCGCGTCAACAGCAGAGCGAACTCGGCGAGTTGCGAAAGCACTACGAATCGCTCACCCCACGCGAGCGCGAAGTCATGGCTCTGGTGGTTTCGGGCATGCTCAATAAGCAAATAGCGTTTGAGCTCGGAACCAGCGAAATCACCGTGAAGATCCATCGCGGGCACGTGATGCGCAAGATGCAGGCTGAATCACTGGCGGACTTGGTCAGAATGGCTGCGAAACTTGAGCTTCCGCCCGCCAAGAAGTAGTCCATGACGTCACTGTTAAACAAAGACACGGCTCTAAAGCGATCTGCAACTATGAACGGTCGATTGTCATGCAACCCTGGAAGTCTTTATATATAGATTAAGATCCTCGACTGAGGGGATTGCTGAACCCAGCAAGACTTGGCGCTGGTGCAAGCAAGACGGGTCATTTCTTGATTGAAACGCGAGCGACTGCTCCTCCTGGCAACTCAGACGGAGCCAAATGGCTGCTGTGAACTTGATTGGCTCTTACAACTACGCGCTCGTGGCGCTTTCGGTGTTCATCGCCATGTTTGCGTCGTACGCTGCTCTGGATCTCGCAAGTCGCGTAACGGCTGCGGGCGGTTGGAGTCGTGCGCTTTGGGTGCTCGGCGGTGCCAGTGCGATGGGGACTGGAATTTGGTCAATGCACTATATCGGGATGCTGGCTTTCATCCTACCGATTCCCGTGGCCTACCATTGGCCAACCGTTCTGCTGTCATTACTCGCGGCCATTCTGGCGTCAGTCATTGCGCTGTACGTGGTGGGCCGACAGAAAATGAGCGCGTCCCGAGCGGTCGCCGGAAGTCTCCTGATGGGCGCGGGTATTGCGAGTATGCATTACATCGGCATGACCGCCATGCGTTTACCGGCGGTCTGCCAGTTTAATTCCTTTCTCGTCGTCCTGTCCGTTGTGTTCGCAATTCTGATTTCTCTCGTCGCGCTATGGATTAGCTTTCACTTCAAGGATGAGAAAACGGGGATTGGCCGGGAGAAGTTAGCCGGAGCCGTCGTGATGGGCGCTGCGATTCCCATCATGCATTACACCGGCATGGCCGCCGCCAGTTTCACGCCCTCCGGCGCGCCAGTCGACGTGTCTCATGCAGTAAGCATTTCCGGACTCGGCATTGCCGGAATTGTCGCCGTTACGTTTATCGTCCTCGGGCTGGCTCTGCTGACGTCGGGGATGGATAGGCGATCCACCGCCAGGGCCTTGGAGCTGCAGGAAGAGAAGCTGCAGCGAAGCGAGGCGTACTTGGCGGAAGCCCAAAGGCTCAGCCGTACGGGCAGTTGGGCTCGAGTCTCCGCCACGGGGGCGATGAGGTACTGGTCCGAAGAATGCTACCGCGTGCTCGGTTTTGATCCGCACGACGGACTACCGCGATTCGAAACATTTCTGCAGCACGTCCATCCCGACGATCAAGCCAAAGTTAGGGAAATATCTGCGGCGGCGGGTCGCGACCAGATCGACTACGAGACGGATTACCGAATCGTCCATCCCGGCGGCGAGACTAGAGACATCCACGTCGTAGCTCACCCTGTTTTCAGTCCGTCCGGCGATCTAGTTGAATACGTGGGGACCGTAATGGACGTGACGGAACGCAGGCGGGCTCAGGAGAAGCTGCGCCAGAGCGAGGCCTATTTAGCAGAGGCGCAGAAGCTCACCCATACGGGAAGTTGGGTCTGGGACGTAGCTGAAAAACGTGCTTTGCATCTCTCCGAGGAATGGTATTGCATATACGGCTTTGATCCGAAAGAGGGCATGTCTGCTTGGGAAAAACGGCCGGAGCGTGTTCATCCAGATGATCGAACTACGCGGCTACAAGCAATCGATCGAGCAATCACCGAAAAGTCGGATTACGACATTGAATACCGAATTCTTCTGCCAGGTGGCGCCGTAAGACACCTCCACAGTGTCGGACATCCTGTTTTGGACGCGGCTGGAAATTTAGTGCAATTCGTTGGCAGCTCCACCGACATTACGGAGCGCAGGCAGGCCGAAGAAGCCTTACGTCAGGCACAGGCGGATCTTGCGCGCGTCAGCCGCATCACCACGATGGGAGAGTTAACTGCCTCCCTGGCGCACGAAGTGAATCAGCCGATTGCTGCAGCCGTTACCGATGCCAATACCTGCTTGCGCTGGCTCAATCGCGATCATCCCGATCTGGAAGAGGCTCGCGAGGCCGCCTCGAGAGTCGTCAAAGACGTGACCCGTGCGGCGGAGATCATCAGTCGAACTCGCCTGCTTTTCAAAAAGGTTAATCCGCAATGGGAGTCGGTCGATTTGAACGAGATCATTCGAGAAATGATGAACCTCATGGGCGGTGAGGCAGCGCGGTACTCCATATCGGTCCGGACGGAGCTCGCTGCAGGACTTCCTCAGGTCATGGGAGATCGAGTGCAACTGCTACAAGTGTTAATGAACCTCATCATTAACAGCATCGAGGCGATGAAAGACTTGGATGGGACGCGCGCGCTCACCATCCGGTCGCAGCGCGGTGAGGGTAATGTACTGATCTCGGTGAGCGATACTGGAGTGGGGCTCCCGCCGCAGCAGGCGGACAAGATCTTCAATTCATTCTTTACCACCAAGCCCCAAGGGACCGGCATGGGACTTCGGATCAGCCGTACCATCGTTGAGTCGCACGGCGGCCGCCTGTGGGCCTCCGACAATTCTCCCCGAGGAGCAAGTTTTTCTTTCACTCTACCCGTCAATGCCGATGCACGTAGTGATACCCGCAGCTGATTTTCCAACCCTATACCAAAGTATGATTGCGCCGCCACCTAAGCATGATTGCGCTATGGTTGAGCGCACTGCTAACGTCGCCTCATGGTCGTTCGAAAGAAGGGGAAAATGGTGGCGATTGTTGATGACGATGATTTGATGCGCAGCGCATTGCAGGGCCTTTTGAAATCAGTCGGCCTGCCGGCGCAAGCGTTTGCGTCAGCGGAGGAATTCCTGAAGTCTGGCCAACAGCACGAGGTCGGATGTCTGGTCGCGGACATCCGCATGCCGGGAATGTCAGGCCTGGAATTGCAGGCCAAGCTCAACGCTGATGAGTGCCGGATTCCGACCATCTTCATCACGGCGCACGGCGACGAGAAAATGCGGATGCAGGCCTTAAGAGCAGGCGCCGTAGAGTTCATGGCAAAGCCATTCGACGATGAAGCCCTGCTCGAGAGTGTCCGAGCAGCTCTGGAGCGTTGAGCCGATAAGAAGCGTGCGCGCAGCACAAGGGGGTTCCTGTGGCAGCTACTGGGACATGGCGAACGGATGATCGGGATTCTTACGACCGCAGATTCCAGCAGGTCATCGGTAACAGCCCTGCGCTGGAAGCAGTGCTCGAACAGGTCGAACGCGTTGCGCCGACCGGTTCCACCGTGTTGATCCAGGGAGAAACTGGAACCGGCAAGGAACTCATCGCACACGCGATCCACAACATCAGCTCAAGGTGCGGGCGGTCTTTCGTACGGTTGAATTGCGCTGCCATTCCGCTGGATCTGCTGGAGAGTGAGCTTTTTGGCCACGAAAAGGGCGCATTCACCGGCGCCATCGCGCAAAAAATTGGCCGTTTCGAGCTCGCCGACAAAGGCACACTTTTCCTGGACGAGATAGGCGATATTCCGCCAGCACTGCAGCCCAAACTGCTGCGCGTACTGCAGGAACAGGAATTCGAGCGTCTGGGCAGTACTCGGACTCACCAGGTGGACGTGCGGCTAGTGGCTGCAACCAATCGGGATCTGACGGAGATGGTGAATCGAGGCGAATTTCGCAGCGACCTCTACTATCGTCTGAATGTCTTCCCTGTCCTGCTTCCACCCTTGCGGGAGCGCCGCGAGGATATTCCAGCCCTTGTGACCCATTTTGTCGAGATCTTAGGCCACCGGATGGGGAGGGAAATCGAGCACATTCCTCCAGAAACGATGTCAGCGCTGATTTCCTACCACTGGCCGGGAAATATCCGCGAACTCCAGAACCTGATCGAACGTGCTGTAATCCTTTCAAACGATGGCGTGCTTCCCAATCCTTTGCCCATCGCAGAAAGTGAGCAGCACACCGCTATCTCTCCGGGTGCAACAACGCTACGCGACTCCGAACGGTTTCTGATTCAACAGACGCTGGAAGGAGTGGGCTGGGTGATCGGCGGCCCGAAAGGCGCAGCCGCCAAACTTGGTTTGAAACGCACTACGCTGATCCACAAGATGCAGAAGCTGGGGATCGCCCGGCCTGGTCTTCAAAACGGCGAGAATATGATGGGGCCAGCTCCGCCCGGGCCACGCTCTTTTGCCTGACATCTGTCTTCTAACTAGACGGCACGCGATCCTTAAGCATCTCATGTCGCCTAGAATGGGTTACGTACGGAGATCGTCCTTCTACTTCTAGGTCTGACTGCAGGACGGACACTCGCCGCAAGTGGCGCACAGAATTGGCGTCGCAGCGCAAAGCTTTGCGTTCACCGGGATTGCGTCTGCTGCAAATTCATATCAATTAAATGGACAGGTCACTCCCTCATCCAGCGTCTCCTCTCCTGTCCCCCCTCCGACTGATACTAAGCGTAGTGAATACAGATTGGATTGCGGCAAGTTAGCTGGGAAAAGGCTCGCGCCGCAATAATGCGAAAACACTACGAGCGGCCCTTCACTTGGTGATCGAAGCAAGTACTGCTTTCAGATTATTGACCCCGCCGAAAAGCGTCCCTATAGTCGCCGCACTTCAATCTGTGGGCGAATTCTCGCGCGTGTTCTCTAAAGCGGCGACGAGAAACTATTTTGCGAAATCAATCTTGATTCTTGAGGACGAATGGCGAAAAGCATGCGTAGCGCGAAGACGCTGACGTTGGTCCTGATCACCCTGCTTGCAAGTTTGAACGCTGCCGGACAGCAAATCACAGCGAGCATTCGCGGAACTGTGAGCGATCCGAGTGGCGCGATTGTCCCGGCCGCTACTGTTACCGCAAAGCAGGTCGAAACCGGCTTGACGCGAGTAGCGATCACAGACCGTCAGGGAGAATACGTGCTGGTCGAACTCCCGATCGGACATTATCAGCTAGAGATACAAGCGAAAGGCTTCCAAACCTATTTGCAGCAAGGAATCTCGCTGGACGTGAACCAGACTGCAACGATCGGCATTCACCTCAAACTCGGGTCGGAGACGCAGCAGGTGGAAGTAAGCGCGAATGCGGCGCTGGTGCAAAGCACGGTCAGCAGTCTCGGGCAAACCGTGATGGAGCACGAGATTCTCGACCTTCCGCTGGACGGCCGCAACTTCTCTCAGCTGGGATTACTTCAGCCCGGCGTCGTGCCCTTGACTCCCGGACTGCTCGAAGCGGGTGGTCCGGCGCGAGAGAACCAAGCCTATGCCGTGGACGGCCAGCGGCCGGAATCGAATAATTTCATGATCGACGGAGCCGACAATGTCAGCTCGGTGGACGGTGGATTTGTTCTGAAGCCACCGATCGATGCGATTGCTGAGTTCAAGATTCTTAGCCATAACGCGAATGCGGAGTTCGGACGGAACACCGGTTCCACTACGAATATCGTTACACGGTCGGGATCCAATTCGTTTCACGGCGCCGCCTGGGAATTTCTGCGCAACGACGCGATGGATTCGTCCGATTACTTCACGCAAAGTGTCCAGCCCCTGAAGCAAAATCAGTTCGGCGCCACCTTCGGTGGTCCGATTCTCAAGGACAAGACTTTTTTCTTCGGATATTACGAAGGCTTCCGCAATCGGCAGGGTGAGACTGTGCCCGCAACCGTGCCATCCGCCGCGGAACGGCAGGGTAACTTTGGTCAGCTCTGCACTTCTATTCCTGGGGACGCATTTGTGGGCGGTATCTGTACCAACACTACAACGAGCGCTCCCGACTTCAACGGTCAGCTTCTCAACTTCGCCATGGGACCGGCTCCGGTCCCAATCCCCAACAACCAGCTGACGTCCATCGATCCCATCGCGACGAATGTCCTGCCGCTTTTCCCGCTGCCCAACGTTGGGGAAAACGGATTCATCGCGACGCAGACTCTAATCGAGAATAACGATCAATTCGGAGTGCGCCTGGATCATTATCTTTCTCGCGCCGACACTCTGAATTTCCGCTATATGTACAGCAGCGGGCCCACGACGGATCCGCTGTCGCCGGTGGGAGCTAATGTTCCCGGCTTTCCGGTGGGCGAGTATGACCGTGCGCAGAATTTCGTAGCGCAGGAGACCCGCGTTTTTTCGCCGACCACCATTGCCGTCGGGCGCTTTTCCTTTCTCCGCAATACATTCCTTCTTGACGAACACCTGAATCATGAGTCACCGACGGATCTTGGCTTTCAATATGCTCCCACGTTGCCTTCGGCTGCCGGCCCTCCGTTCATTCAGGTCGGGGGATACGCTTCGGCAGGCGACCCCATCACGGGACCCCGCAACACGTTTCAAAATACCTTTGATCTCTCCGGCTCTCTAAGTTGGATTCATGGCCGCCACGAACTGAAATTCGGCGGAGGCTACCGGCGCGATCAGATCAATGCCTTGCAAGGTATCGCCAGCAACGGCTTCTTTGTCTTCTCCACTTTTCCCTACAGCGATGGATTTGCCAGCTTCCTGTCAGGCAATCCAGTGGTCTTTCTGCAGGGCGGAGGTAACTTTGCCCGCGAGATCCGCGACCGGGCGGTGGATGCTTATGGCCAGGATACCTACAAGGTCACACCTCGCCTGACGTTGAACCTGGGACTTCGTTATGAGCTGCCTTTCCCGTCCACAGAGAACAACAACGAGGTGAATCTCTTTGTTCCCGGAGCAAAGTCCCAAGTGCTTCCTAACGCTCCAGCGGGACTTCTCTATCCCGGCGATCGGGGTGTTCCCGCGGGATTGATTCCAACGCAGAAAACAGCTTTCGCACCCCGCTTCGGTGTTGCCTGGGACGTGCGTGGAGATTCCAAAACGGTGGTCAGCGCTGCCTATGGAATCTTCTATGAGCCGTATTACACGGGCGAGGGCGGGCCGCTGCAGGATCCGGTCAGCTCGCCTCCCTATCTCAAGACTGAGCAGATAAGTTTCCCCGTCAACTCATTTGCGAATCCGTTTTACACTCCGAATCCTTTCAGTCAGGATTTCCCCGAGCCGATGACGCTGCTGGTAGTCGCTCGCAACTTGCATCTGCCCTACGCGCAGGATTGGAATCTGAATATCCAGCGGTCTCTGGGCCAGGACTGGCTACTCCAGGTCGGGTACGTAGGCACGACTGGTGTGAGGCTGCCGCGATTCATTGAAGGGAATCCGCCCGCCTTCATCCCCGGCGCGGTCACCACGGGCCCGGGCTGTTCGGTGGCAGTGCCGTGTCCGATTTCCACCGAAAACAACGTGAACAACCGTCGCCTCTATTCTGGATGCACCTTGGCGGACCCGCCGAGTAGTTGCATCTATAGTTCAGTCGGTGAGATCGCGAGTATCTCGAACTCCAGCTATAACGCTTTGGAAGCCAGCCTGCGCAGGCGTTTCAGCCACGGACTTTCGTTCCTCGCTTCGTACACCTGGTCGCACTCGATTGATGATGTTTCTTCCTTCAACATTACGGGCTCGGCTTCGCAACCGGTCGCAGGGGAAAATGACCTGGCACAGAACCCCTTCGATCTCGCAGCGGAACGGGGCCGGTCCATGTTCGACTCCCACCATCGTTTCGTGTTGAGTTATCAGTGGATGCTTCCGTTCCTGCAGCGCTCCAGCAGTTGGTATGGGCACGTTTTTGGCAACTGGCAGCTGAACGGAATTGTGACTGCTATGAGTGGCGGGCCGTTCACGGTATTCGACTCAAATGACGTTTCGTTGCAAGGCCAGGCTCCGGAAATCACAGGCTTCTCCGCGAACCGCCCCAATCTGGTTGGCAACCCAAACTCCGGTCCGCGCACGCCGCAGGAATGGTTCAACAAAAGCGCATTTCAGCAACTCCAACCCGATCCTCTCGGACGGTTCGAAGTCTTCGGGGACGAAGGCCGCAACGTGGTCCAGGGCCCGGGATACGTAAACTGGGACGCTTCGGCCTTCAAGAATATTCGGCTGACCGAATCAAAAGAGCTTCAGTTCCGCGGTGAATTGTTCAATGTGCTGAACCATACCAATTTCCGCTTGCCGGTCAGCGACATCGAATCGCCGACGTTCGGGCAAATCCAGTCGGATGTAAGCCCGCGGGTGATTCAGGTCGCTCTGAAGTTTTTGTTTTAATGATTCTTGCCGGTGGGCCACGATTTTCCTCCTTTGAGGGGAAGCGCTTCTAGCGGCGCACACCATCGAGCCGAACCGGAAGCCTCGTTGCGGCGTGCCGGCGGCCGCCTTGTCTTCTGATGGCGACGGTTCAATTCGGGATGTCAGGAGGATGCGGCGGTACGAGCAAGACTCCCCACTTCGAATAGCGACTCACGGTTTCCTGGCTCGCGCCCTGCAGCGTGTGTCGGGTCTCGCGGGGCAAATGGTCCTCTTCATTGATGCAGATCGAGAATTGAAACTCGTTTTCTACGGGATCATGCGGCGTGGAGACGGTGACGTTGTAGTCGCGGCAGGCGCCGTCCTCGACTGTGCGATACTCGCCGCGTCGAACGCTTCCGTCCAGCATTGCGGAGTAGGGTAATGATGTCAAATCTGCCCCCACGGGTCCCGTAGTGCACTCGACGATAGGGACCGTCCGGCTAGCGTTGGCATTGTTCTGAGCTTCAGTCCCTGCGTTCAAGATCCACTGATCTCCAACGTGGTTATACGTCTGGCCCGAATACTTGATGTATTCGTAAGTCAGTGGAGTTCCGTCCGGACGTGTCGAGCTGGTGATGGTGTGCTGAAACAAGGGGCAAACTATATCCACATCGTAGGTGTCAGGTGGGATTCCGGCAATGTGGCGAAGGCTGTGAAAATGCCAACTCTTTACGGCCGCCACAGCCTCACGTGAGCGCTCGATCTCCCGCATGGGAGAGTAATGCCACCTCAGCCACGCTAGCGCGACAAGAAATACGATCAGTCCGGCGGTAACTCCGAGCCATTTGGGCATGCCAGATCCTCGCACGGCATCTGGTCACAGGTTAATTTGAAATGACAACTGCTCGCTGGAAAAGGCACTGCTCTCTAGTTACAGACGTAATGGCGGATCCCGCCGACGTCTGGCCTGAGGTCGGAAGGAAGGCGTGCAATCTGCAGCAGGGACGGGCTAACGCCGGCACGCGTTTGCACCCGACATTTTCTTGCGGGCACTCTCAATCAACGGTTGCTCTGCATTGGCTCTCTCATTCAGTCTGGCTTCGTTTTTCTTCAGCCACTCCGCAAAGCTGCTGACTTCTTGTTCGTATAGGCCCTGCTTTTTCTCCTCGTAGAACCGTGGCGTCCCGAGGAGCGGTTTTCCCAGTGCCCGCAGAAGCCCGTCTGCTTCATACGCCCGGTTAAATGCCGCATCTTTCGAGGACACCAGATAACGGGCTGCACCCAGAGCAAAGGTGTAAGGCGTAGGGTGAAGGATACTGATCGCGTCGATAGACGGATACGTCATCGAAACATCTTGAGTTTCCAGCGCTTGCAAGCCCAGCACCTGCGCCATGGCCCAGGTTTCATCTTCCTTCGTCACCACGGTGTCGAGCCTTCCCAGAATGCCAATGGAGGCGCGATTGACATCGGAGTTCCCCCTCTGGATGTTCAACCAAGTCCCAAAGACTTCTGGAGGCGCAAACCGTCTTATTCGCGCTAAATCCAACGTGAGGTCCACGATCTGGCGCGCTGTCTCGTAATCCGCACAGGGAAGCTTGAGCCCAATAGAATCAAACTCTTTGGGGTCGCCATGTTGAAGGAAGTTGGAGTAGAGGGTCTCCATCGCAGCCAAGACCTGAGCCGGCCACGCACGCCTAACACCTTCTTCTGTCGGAGGATACTCGATCCACTTATCCGGAACAACGAAGGGATGCCCCAGGATCATTCTCGTTGTCTGAGTGCCAATCCGGTCGCGGGGCGTCTTTAGTCCTACAAATGGCGACCAATCCTTAAAGGGATAATCGGCAAGCCCGAAATTGTGCAAGGCTTGTTCCTTACGGAGTTCTCGCCGCGCCTGTAGGACCTTGGGCAGCCAATCGAGCGGAATGATCTGTTCCGCCTTGGATGCAGCGACGCGTCGCTCGGCCGCACCCGTCTCCGGTGAAGTCAAGAATTCCCAGAGCGCCTCGGGAGATCTCCATGCCCCTCGCACACGTTCCATGTCGGCGCCGCAGGGTGTTTTTTCCGACGGAGCACAGGGGGCGGAAGGTTCTTCTGGTTGGGAGGGAGGTACCGGTTTCGCCGGAGGATTCTCGACCGCAGGTGCTGCCGGCTTGAGAATAATAGTGCCGTGGTCGAAACAGTCCACCGACGTTCCACCGAATATCTGCTTGACCGTCCCCGTCTCGTCGGCGCAGAAGGTCCGCGAACCATCCGGCATGCGCGGCGAACGAGGCACTGCCGAAAGTTTGTAACCCGCGGAGGGCGAGGCACTATTCTCGGAATGGCATGCACGCACTTCAAACATGAAAGCAGAGTGCCAAACCCGTTCCTTAAACGCCTCCTTTTCCGCTGGTGTGGAGCCGTCCAGGCCTGCGTTGAGCAGTTCGCCAATGGAACACAGGTATTCCCGCGCGTCGCCGCGGTAGCGTTGGTCCTGGATGGCCACCATCTGAATGACGAGGGCCCGCGCCGTGGCCTCTTGCTCCCTTGCGCTGCTCGAGTCGAGGGTTTGGTTCGGATCCGTTTCCCGGAAGACGCGCTGCACGAGGGTGTCGCGACGGAAATCCCGCACCGTCAGGTGCAATGCCTGCCAAACCATCGCCGACACGACCACCATTAGAATCATCTGCAAGTATCCGATAATCAACGCGGCGCGTGCAGTGGCTTTGCCGTTTAGCGCGCCGCGGCTGGCGGCAATACGGCGGATCGATACGTGTCCAAGCACGACGGCGGCAATGCCGAGCGGTGGGATGAAGGCGAAAATGCTTAACGCCACAGCAGCGAGAGCCATGCGGCTCGGGCGAATCGGTCCGGCATGCGATGGCGCCGCTGCGAAATTGTTTGTGGATTCCATCGTTCGCTTACTGATCTACGCTCTCGCCAGATTTGGGGCAAAGCTCTGGAATCACGGCTACAAGCCGGCCAATTACGTGATTGATCTGGTCTGGGCCGTACTTGTAGATCACGCCGTTAGAGTCCATGCAATAGACAGGGGACGACGAATAGGCGTTTTTGGAGGATGCGAACACCGTGTACCACAAGTCATTCGCCGTCCCGCATCGTTCGATGCCTATCTGGTAATGAGACTTCGCGATGAGGATGCCCAGTTCGTTGTCGGGATTGAGCGGCTCGCCGATCTGGTCCAATCGACAAGCATAGCCCTGGTCGGGATGCGCGTTGAGGTACTCGGACTGCCGGGCGCGGATCATGCGTAGCGCCTCGACTGCCTCTTGCGGATACTTGGCCGGATCGTCCGCTGGCACTTTCTTATTTGAACCACCGTTCTTGATTACCGCCACCAGCGCGGCGCGATCACCGGGGTGCCTGCTCATTTCCTGATTAAACTGATACAAAAAGCCGATCCCACCCAGAAAGAGCAAGGCTCCAACCGGAACCTGGATGTAGCCGAGGATGAGTCCTGCAAACGCAAGCCACTTTCCTCGCAGGCGGCCTCCGCTCTTTGCAATTCGATTGCGAGACATATGCCCCAGTACGAGTGCCGCAATCCCGAACGGAACGATCAAAGAAAAGAAACCCAGGATCAAACTCCCTAGTGCCATCTTGCTGAGCGGGGGCTTGGGGGAGGATGCCTGCAGAGTCGGTGACGGCGCCGGCCCGTCGAAAACCGTCTGCGGCACGAGCGGCTTCGCGCACACTCGACAGTAGTTCCGCCCCTCCGGATTATCTTGGGAACAGTTTGGACAGATCATGGAATTGCCAGATGGGGAGTGAAAAAAGCTTATCACCCGGCGCGCTGGGCATGGTCGTTACGTTTGTCATCTTGGCGGTTGCCGCTGAATTGCGGCGGATGACGGGAAACTCTTCCCTAGAGGGGATGTAGGCCACGACATTTTGTCGAAGCTTTCAGCCTCTTTGTCACATCAGATGATGCATATCGACGGACCAGGCGCTCATCGGTTCGTCGCGGCTGTGGGGTGGAGACAGCGCGCCGGCGCAAGCGGCGATGCGGTTGGCAAGTGCGGGAATCGGCACGGTGAGCTTTGCGAGGTTTCACAAATGAGCAGCTCTTCGATACAACTGGACCACCCACTCAATCCTCACGAGTCGTCGACCGCAAAACCGGAATTGCAACGTGAGAGCGACCGACTGAAGTTGCTCCTCGACATGACGACGACTTTGGTCTCCACTCTAGAGTGTCGCGAACTGCTCCGGAGGGTGTCGGCGAGTATTCGGCAAGTCATGCATTGCGACATCGTTGGGGTCTGGCTGCCAGATGCGGAGCGCATCCATTTGCGTCAGCTCGCCATGGACTTCCCGGAGAGTAAGGGATTCGCTAAAGAGGATGCGCTGCAACCGATCGAGGGGTCCGTGATAGGCGCGGTATTCAAGGCCGGCGAGCCCGTCGTATTGGATCTCAGTCGTGAACGGTTCGCTCCCCATGTTAGTGCCGAAGTTCGCGCGGAAGGCATCGAGTCGGGTTGCGCTCTGCCCCTAATCAGCCGAGGTCGGACCTTCGGTGTGCTCACGCTCGGCAGCCGGATCGAAAACTCGATGCGCCCGGAAGACGTCGATTTCCTTCTTCGCGCCGCGGGGCAATTGGCGATCGCCATCGAGAATCGGCTAGCCTATCGCGAGCTAGCGGAATTGAAAGACCAGCTCGCACAAGAAAAACTGTATTTGGAAGATGAAATCCGTGGCGAGCTGGACTTCGAAGGAATTGTGGGACAGAGTTCGGCTCTCCGCTATGTTTTGGATCTGGTGGAGACCGTGGCTCCCAGCGACTCGACAGTGTTGCTTCTGGGCGAAACTGGCACGGGAAAGGAATTGATTGCACGTGCCATTCACGATCGCAGTCATCGTAGGCAGCGGACCTTCATAAAGCTGAACTGCGCCGCAATTCCAACCGGACTGCTCGAGAGCGAGCTTTTCGGACATGAACGAGGCGCCTTCACAGGCGCGATTGCGCAGAAGATTGGACGGTTGGAGCTGGCTGATCAGGGCACGCTCTTCCTGGATGAGGTGGGAGATATTCCGATCGAGATCCAGCCCAAGTTGCTCCGCGCTTTGCAAGAACGTGAGTTTGAAAGGCTGGGCAACAACCGAACCCAGCAAGTCGATGTGCGACTGGTGGCGGCGACCAATCGCGATCTGGAGAAAATGATGGAGGACCGCGAGTTCCGCAGCGACTTGTATTATCGCCTGAACGTGTTTCCGATCCGCATTCCGCCCTTGCGCGAACGTCCTGGGGATATTCCGCTGCTGGTCCGATATTTCACCCAAAAGTACGGGCGCCGCATGCAAAAGCAAATCGAATCCATTCCTGCCAATGCCATGAAGGAGCTCTCCAGCTGGCATTGGCCAGGAAATATTCGTGAGCTCGAGAACTTTATCGAGCGTTCGGTGATCCTCACGCGTGGGACAGCATTGCAAGCTCCGATCGCTGAACTGCACCATAATGGGAGGCATGCCCCGGTGGCAGGCACGCGCGACGCGAATGAGCGCGATGAGATTGTCCGCTTCCTGAAAATGGCGAACGGGCGTGTGGCAGGCCCTAACGGTGCAGCAGCACGCATGAATATCAACCGCTCGACGATGGTCTCGCGCATGAAGAGGCTCGGGATCGACCCGCAAAGAGTATTGTGAGCCTTTATAACGCATAGCTCCTGCATATGCTCGAGCGTGGACTCTTGTTTATTCCCTGAACGTCGGCCTGTATTCTCAACCGGCCGTCACCCATCGTCGACAAGTGTCGAGATCGGCCTCGAGATTTCCCGAGACCATCCCGCCCCAGGATCAATCTCTTCCATTAAAGTCAGCGAGTTAATAGGACTTCTCGCAGCGCTTCGCTTTGGTCCTTCGATTGCACTAAGAGCATAGCTCAATGAGGAGGCTTGCAGATGACGCAGGCGATGTTGCCAATAACTGAAGAGATTATTTCCGACATTCTTAACTGGGTATGTCCTGAATGCGGCGGACCGATGGGCGGACATACTAATTCATTTAAGTGCGAAGGTGAATGTCGAACGGACTGGCGCGACGTTTGGGAGCGCCGCCTAACCCGACCGCCAAGAACACGAACTCGCCGCAGGCTCTAGGCAAGCAGTGCAAGGATCGTGTGGGAACCGAGAAGCGCGGCAGGTTGTGCTATGGATGCTGTCGTCCATCTTCTTTTGAGGCACGGTTCAGTTCTTTTCGCTTCGATGTTCGCACGCCAAATGTGGTTGCCAGTACCGTGGCGCGGTATGAATGGATCCACATCGCCTTGGACGGAACGATAATTTCATCAAGTGTACGGAGACTTGAGTTGATAGCAACGATCACAAGAGTAACTAGGATTCTCGTGCTTGCACTGTTGTTTGCTTGCATCGCGGATTTCAGCCTGGACAACGCGCGGTTCGATCTCGTGGTTATCACCGCGGCACTGGCGATCCTCTTATCGGGAGGACTGCAGAGTCCGTGAATGTGGGGCGCGCATCGCCGTGTGCTCTGGCCACGCCCTCCTCCACAGCGCACGGCCAGACGCATCGTGCGCCCCGCCAGACACCCAGGTCATAAACAGGCGGTCGGATTAATCAGTGGCTGTGTGGAATAGGACTCACTGCGAAGTGGTAGCAGATGTGGGACAGCGATGGCGCCGTCATCCACTCACCGCTGTTCAAGTTGCTATATAGCTACCCGCACTGAGTGGAACACGAAAAGGATCTCCATCATGAAAGCCAAGGTAATTGGCACCTTCCTGTTAAGCACCGTTTCCGTATCGGAGCCAGCATCACCGCAGTACGACCTCCGCTGCTCGCAATTCATCAGGGGCTGGATCGCTAAAAGGCAAGACGGCAGAAATTGGACATGAATGCAAGTCCAGATTCAGGAGATCCGTCGTACGCAACCAGAATCCTCCTAAACATCTTTGTCTTCCCTTATTGTTGCCACCCGCCTCCCAGCGCCTGGTAAAGTTGAACGAGCGCTAAACGCTCGTTGAGCTGGGCTTGCACCAGGTTGAGTTCCGCCGAGAAGTAGTTGGTTTCGCTGGTCAGCACCTGGAGATAACTAGCGCCTCCGTTCTTATAAAGGACCTCGGACAGTTGGTCGGTGTGCTGCGCCGCCTGCGTGAGCAACTCCTGTTGCTCCCGGAACTCACGGTCTTTTTGAGAAGCGACCACTGAATTGGAAACTTGTTCAAGGGCGTTTTGGACGGTTTGCTGATAAGAGAACACCGTTTCTTGCCAGTCGGCGCGTGCGAGCCTGAGTTGAGAACGGAGCGCCCCGCCCTGGAAGACAGGCTGACTCACATTGAAGGCCGCGTACCAAGTCTCCGAGGGCGCTGTGATGAACTGGTGCAAGGCGTTGCTCTCGAGCCCTCCCAGTCCTGTGAGCGACAGGTTAGGAAAGAAAGAGGCTTTGGCGACGCCGATCTGCGCATTCGCCGCGACCATGTTCTGCTCTGCTTGACGAACGTCCGGCCGGCGCTCCAGCAATTCCGAGGGAAGGCCGGCCGGAACATTCTGGGGGACGGGCTGTTCGGTAAGCGCACGTCCGCGGGGAATGGCTTGAGGATTTTCACCGAGCAGAACGCTGAGCACGTTCTCCTGCTGTTGAATCTGCCGCTCGAGATCGGGAATCGTTTCCGAGGCGGTATAGACGAGTTGTTCGGCTTGACTCACGTCTAACCCCGACGCTCCGCCATGGCTCTCAAGGAACTGAGTTAACTTAAGGGATTGTTGTCGGGATTCCAGCGTGCGCTTCGAGATCTCGAGTTCGTTGTCGAGCGCGCGAAGCTGGAAATAAGCCGTCGCGACATTAGCGACCAGCGAAGATAGCACCGCTCGCTGTCCCCACTCGGTTGCGAGTAACTGCGCGCGAGCCGCCTCGGTTTGTCGGCGATATTTTCCCCAGAAGTCCAGATTCCAGATCACCGACAGGTTCAGTTCACCGCCATTCACCTGGTAAGCGGGAAATAGATTTGTGACCTTCGCGTTTTGCTCACTGAAAACGTTCGCTCCTACGCTCGCCGAGGGAAGCTGGTTGGCGCGAGTGATGCCGACTTGCGCCTGGGCTTCAAGAACGCGAGCGGCTGCGATGCGCACATCGTAATTTTGTGCGATGGCGGTGTGGATCAGCTGCGTGAGCACTGGATCCTGATAAACCTGCCACCATTGCTCGTTGCCCAGCGACGAGGCTTGGGCAGCCTGTTCCGGAGCGGGTGCACGGTATTGCTGGGGGACATCCACCGTCGGCCGCTTGTATTTCGGTCCCATCAGGCAGCCGGCCTCCAGCACCAGTACGGCTAGAATTCCTAAGAGTGCAGTGTTCTTCATCATTCAGTCCCCCTGAGCGGGCGCCTCGGCGGGCGTGAGTGGCAGTGCTTCTCGCCGCTCAGCGCCGGAGAGTTTTTCAACTACGTAGAAGATCGCGGGAACAAAGAATCTGCCAATGAAGGTCTCCGCCACCATGCCGCCAATTACCGCCGTGCCCATAATCTGGCGTGCTACCGAACCTGCTCCGGATGCTGTCCAGAGCGGTACGCAGCCGAGAATAAAGGCGAGCGCGGTCATCATGAGGGGCCGGAAGCGAAGTCTCGCCGCGGAAAGTGCGGCCTCCACCAGGGACATGCCGCGTTTTTCAAAGTCTTCCTTGGCAAAGGCGACGATCAGAATCGAGTTTTTCGCAGCCAGGCCGATGAGCATGACCAGGCCAATCTGAGCGTAGACATCGTTCTCGATCTGAACCATGTACTGCGGCAGGTAAAGGCCGATTACGACGCGACGCAGCCAGAGCGCAGCGAGAGCGCCGAATACTGCGACTGGCGTGCTGAGCAGCACGCTGAAAGGCACGGTCCAGCTTTCGTAGAGAGCCGCCAGTATCAGGAAAACGAATAGCAGCGAAAATCCGAAGATGACGGAAGACGGCACTCCCTGGCGCGCCCTTTGCTCCTGGTACGACATGCCAATGTAGTCGAAGCCCATTTCACGGGGCATGGTCTGGTTGAAAACATCTTCCAGGGCCGCCGATGCCTGATCGGAGCTGTAGCCGGGCGCCGCGCTGACGTTGATCTGTGCCGACCGGTACTCGTTGTAACGCATGGTGAACTCCGGGCCGTAACGGGTCTCAAAGTTTGCCAGTGCGGTAAGAGGCACCGTCTGTCCCTGACCGTTGCGGACATAGAATTGTCCGAGATCGTCGGTCGTCGCCCGGTAAGGCGCCTCGGCCTCGACATACACCTGCCAGGTACGACCGAAATCGTTGTAGTAGTTGACGAACAAGCCGCCCATATACGCTTGGATGGTGTTGTAGACGTCGGTTAAATTGACCCCCTGCTTCAACACCTTATCCTTGTCGACATTGATGAACTTTTGCGGCACGCTGGGAAGAAACGTGGTGGAGATCAGGCCAATCTCAGGGCGCTTGCGCGCCGCCGTCATGAACTTGTTCAGGTTAACCGCAAGAAAGTTGACATCCTTGCCGGCGCGGTCCTCGAGGGCAAATGTCACGCCGCCGGCAGTGCCGACTCCGGGGATCGCGGGCGGTGAGAAACCGAAAACTGTGCCTTCCGGAAACTGCCTTAGCTGCTGATTCAAATTCGCCTTGATGGCCTGATACTGTTCGGCCCGGGTTTTGCGATCCTCCCAGGGGTTCAGGGTTACAAAGAAGAATGCGTTATACGAAGTCCTGACGTAGCTGAGCAAACTGAAACCAATGACGCTAGTGGTGTACTGAACTCCCGGCGTCTTGGCGAGAATGTCCTCCACTTTTTTCGCAGCTTGGCTCGTCCGCTCCATCGACGCTGAATTTGGGAGTTGCATATTGATATAGAAGTAGCCCTGGTCTTCGTCGGGCAGGAAGCTGGTGGGCAGATGTCTGCTGAAGAACCACCCTGCCAGGCCGGCGGCTACAAGCAACACCATCACTACGCTGGCCTTGCGAATCAGCTCGCCCGAGAGACGGACAAAGCTGTCGGTAGAGCGCTCCCAATACGTGTTGAACCAGCCAAAGAATTTTCCGAGCGGTCCGCGAGTCTGCTTCTTGGGTTTGAGCAGCAGTGCCGAAAGTGCGGGGCTTAACGTGAGAGCATTAAACGCCGACAGCATCACCGAGATCGCGATGGTGACGGCAAATTGCTGATACAACCGCCCGGTGATGCCAGGAATGAAAGCCGTTGGCACAAAAACTGAGGCCAACACCAGAGCAATGCCCACGACCGGCCCGGAAAGTTCTGACATGGCTTTGATGGCAG
>Ga0265356_1000002_pt1 | contig 46026 bp, 52 predicted proteins | sample NZE4metagenome_FD_189075 | JGI IMG/M metagenome (GOLD analysis project Ga0265356, IMG submission 189075) | Rhizosphere microbial communities from Maridalen valley, Oslo, Norway - NZE4 | ecosystem: Host-associated > Plants > Roots > Rhizosphere > Soil | place: Norway: Oslo | collected 2017-09-15
CAAAGAAAATAGTCTGGTGCGGCTCGCCAATGTCTCAAGGACTGACGCGAACGATTATTCTGGACAAGAAAATGTGGGATTCCGTGGGGTATTCCGTGGGGGCTTCCGTGCGGGCTTCCGTGGGGGATTCCGGTTATGGTCAGCATGACGCGAGCTGGCTTGCATGCTATGAGTATTTCCGCGAAGTGTGCGGGCTAACTGCCCAAACTGACAAATTATCTAGCATGACAGCGCTGGCTCGCCACGCTAATTGGTGGCTACCCCACAAGCATATTTGTTGGGTGTCGGAGCGACACCACATCCTGCACCGCGACGAACGAGGACGCCTGCATAACATCATCGGCCCAGCCTTGGTTTACCCAGATGGCTGGGCGATTTACGCCGTTCACGGTGTCCGCATACCAGCCGCCATCATCGAAGAGAAAGACAAGATTTCCATAAAGGAAATCGACAAAGAACAGAACGCCGAGATTCGTCGCGTGATGGTTGAATTGTACGGCCAATCTCGATATCTGCTCGACAGCGGAGCCATCAAGGTTCATTCCGACGATTGTGGAACGCTGTTCCGCAAAGAAATCCCAGGAGATGAACCGCTAGTAATGGTCAAAGTCGTGAATAGCACAGCGGAGCCTTCTGGCGAGAGAAAGGACTATTTCCTGCGTGTTCACCCCCAGCTTCGCCCCATGCTTCCAGACGGTAAACTCGGCGATCCTCAGGAGTTGACAGCCCGCAATGCAGTTGCAAGCACCTTCGGAAAGTTTGGCAGGGAATATCAACCAGAGCGGCAGACTTAAGGAGGCTTGGCAATGATCTGGATCAACGCTACCTACTTCGAGGTTGCCGAGTATTGGCCAGAAGAGAACGATTACGGCGCGACACATGGTTGCAACAGCCTGGAAGAGGCGAAGGTCGTAGCCGCCGAATTGCGCCGACTCGGATACCGGAACGTGCACATCCGCAAGGTGACCATTGAACGGATCGAGGAAGAGCTCGCTGAGCCCGGAGAATCCAATGCCAAAAGATGAATGGCTGCAAGCCAGAAGAAAACTGAAAACTGACCGATACGAGGACAGGCGAGAAAAGAAACTTGAGGCAAGGGCCGACGCTTTCCTTGATGATGATCTGTCATTCCTTGAACCCACCGCCGCGCCCATTGTTTCATCCGTGGGCACGGAAAAAGGCGCGCTTGCCCCCTCGCGTGTGGAAAACGTGGGCAAAATCACTGAAGTTACGTTAATTCGTCAGCACACGCCAGAATGGCACACGGCCCGGCGTGGACGTATTACCGCTTCCCTGGCCGGCGCTTGCCTGGGCCTCTCGCCGTTCACGTCCCGGGCCAAGGCGTACAGGCTGATTCGCGGCGAAGAGATAGAGGAAGAGAACGAGCACATGCGCCGGGGCCAACTCCTCGAGCCCGTGGCCCGCGAGATGTACGAACGTCGCCACGGTGTCAAGGTCGAGGAAGCTGGTTTGGTCATTCACCCGCAACTGCCATGGTGCGCTGCCTCGCCGGACGGGTTGATAACCGCATCGTGTCCGATGCCGTGGACGGGTATTTTGGAAATCAAGGCCCCTGCCAACCTTCCTGAGGAAGTGCCCCCGTGGCATGAAATTCAAATGATGATGCAGATGGCTTGTACAGGTCGCTGGTTTGCGGATTACTTCGCGTACGCGGGCCTGGGGAAGATTTTCGAAAAGAGGATTTTCCGCGATTTGCAGCGCGAGTACACAATGCTCCTGGCGCTGCACACGTTCTACACAAACCATGTTGTTGCCGGCGTGCCGCCGAAGAAGACGTTCAGGATTGGAAAGTTTTTGAGGGATTGAATAACCAGAGGTGTAACCGATGGAAAACACATCAATATCTTGGGCAACACACACGTTCAATCCATGGATTGGCTGTTCCAGGGTTCACGAGGGTTGCCTCAACTGTTGCCTACTCTAAGGAGTTGCTGAAACATGACGAAAGTAGTGAACTTGCGTAAAGAGCCTTATGATGTCTATATTGGCCGTGCTGGGCATGGCCAAGAGGGATACTTTGGCAATCCTTTCCCAATGGCTAATGAGATGGAGCGACCATATGTCTTAAAGCAGTACAAGGAGTATTTTCTCAAAAGAATTGAGGAGGACGAGGAGTTTTGCAAGCGGGTCCTGGCACTCAAGGGAAAGACATTAGGGTGTTTTTGTGCCCCGAAGCAATGTCACGGGCATGTTATTGCGGAATGGGTAGATTCTCAGCTGAGGCCGATCAGGCCGACCGTCGCGGCCGTGTGAGTGTGGTCCCCAAGGACGAAAAGAAGGAGTCAGCGTGATGCCGGCGACAACGATATCGTGGACCGACCATTCCGTGAATCCAATCCGCTGCCGGAACAAGAAGACGGGTGCCGTGGGTCACTACTGCCAGATGGTGAGTCCTGGCTGCGCCCACTGCTACGCTTCTAACTTCCAGAAGCGGTTTCACATGCCAGCGTTTCCTGGGTCCGGGAAGGCGTCGTCACTGCCGGATATGGGCAGTGATGGCACCGTGTCCGTCTCGGAGGATTTGGAAGTGTTCCTCGACAGGGAGCGGTTCATGGAAGTGCTGAGCCGCAAGAAGCCCACAAAGTGGTTCTGGGCCGACATGACCGATATATTCGCGTCCTGGGTGCCGGACGAATGGATTGACGAGTGCTTCGCTGTCATGGCCTTGACGCCGCAGCACGTTCACCAAGTGCTGACGAAGCGGTCCGAGAGGATGCCTATTTGGGCTACCGAGGCTCCTCGTCGGGTCGCAGACATTATTCGCAACGGCGGAGCCAAATTCGCTGATGGATCGATGAATCTGATCCGTGCTTTCATCGCCGACGCTCGTAACCGAATAACGTGGTGGCCGCTTCCAAACGTCTGGCTCGGCGTCAGCGCCGAAGACCAGTTACGAGCAGACGAACGAATTCCGCATCTGCTCAGGACACCGGCGGCGGTGCGGTTTGTTAGCTTCGAGCCGCTGCTCGAAGAAATCAATACCGACAAGTTCTTCTGGCGGCCGATCACGGAGAAGGAAGCCGCCAATCTCAAGGAATGGGGCGTGGCGATTCCGAAGGTAATGCGGTCCGATTCTATTTACCAGGCCATCATCGGCGGCGAGTCCGGCCCCAACCATCGCACGGTGCCCTACTCCGCGATCCGTTCCCTCTGGCAGCAGTGCCGCGATGCCGGCGTGCCCGTGTTTGTGAAACAAGATGCCGGCCCGAAACCGGGAATGCAGGGCCGGATCGAGGATGAGGTTTGGGCATCGAAGGAATTCCCCAAACTGCGATAGCCAGTGAAAACACACGAACATCGAGGCGGTGGGCTCCGGTGCGTTGCCGGAGTTAGACTCCTTCCCGGCTGGTCGCTGAGGAGCCAGGGCCAGCCGGGTATTTGAATCAAAACATGGAGGGCGATCAATGCTTGTCCTTGCCCGAACCGATGGCCAAGAAATCTGCATCGGCCCCGATATCGTCATCACCGTCCTGGAACGGCGCGGCGAGCAAACCAGGATCGGCATACGAGCGCCAAAGGAAATGCGCGTCGACCGCCGCGAGGTCAGGGATCGAGTTGACGCCGAACTGGCGGCAGATCGCAGGGCCGTCCTGAAATCACGGGAAAGCTTTACGCCTGGAGCGTAAAGACCTCTGCCCCTGGTCCTCGTTGGGCCAGGGGTTTTGAAAAACGACTGGAGAATAGCCATGATCCACGCCACGATGCCCACCAAAGCACCGGAGTCGTTCGTTATCGACGAAGCTCCCACGTCAACCACATTTTCAGCGGGTGCGCAATCGGCCCCCTCATCTCTCAACGCGGCCGACGCCTCACTGGCCGAGTTGTCGCGCAGCGAGGAAACGATCATGGCCCTGGCCGGCAAATACGCGGGCCGGACTCCGGACACGAAGGAAGGCTATGAGCTTGTTCGCATCGGAATTGGGGAACTCCGCAAACTGCGCGTGGAGATCGAAGACCGCCGAAAATGCTTGAAGGAATCAAGTCTCAAATGGGGCCGCGCCGTCGATGCAGAAGCCAAGCGACTGACCGCGGCAATTCTGGAAATCGAAGAGCCACTCAAGGCCGCGAAAAAGCTGGTCGACGACGAAGTGATCCGCCGCAAAGAAGCCGAAGCCGCCGCCGAACGTAAACGCGTCGAAGACGAATTGCGGACCAAGCTCGAAGCGGAAGAGGCGCAGAAAAAGGCCGAGCGTGACGCCGCAGAGGCCAAGTTGCGCGAGGAGCGCCAGAAAGAAACCGACCGTCTGCAAAAACTCCGCGCCGAAGAGGAAGAGCGCTTGCGGATCGAAGCCAAGCGGCTTGCCGAAGAAAAAGCCAAACTCGACGCCGAGCGGGCCGAAATCGAGCGCCGCCAGCGGGAAGAACGCGAACGGCTGGAACAACAGCAAGCCGCGGAGCGCCGCCGGCTGGAGCTGGAGAAAGCCGATTTCGAACGGCAGCAAGCGGCACAACGGGCCAAGCTGAAGGAGCAACAGGACGCCATCGACGCCGAGAACGCCCGTCAGGCCGAAATCCGTCGCCAGGCCGAGCAAGCGGAACGTGAGAAGCAGATCAAAGCTCGGGCCGAACAGGAAGCCCGTGAGCAGATGGAGAGGGAACGGGTCGAGGCCGAAAAGGCAGCAGCAGCGAAAGCTGAAGCGGAGCGGATCGAAGCGGCCAGGCTGGAGTCGCTGCGTCCAGATCGCGAGAAATTACAGCACTTCGCGAGTCAGATTCGCGGTCTGCGCTTGCCGTCCGTGTCGTCGGAAGAAGCCCGCAATGCGCTTGAAAAGTCCTGGACGAAACTGCTGCGGATCGCGGATACGTTGACGTTCTGGGAAGGAATCGAACGCGAGGAAAACGCCGAAGCTGCAAGCGACTTGACAAAAAAATGGCAAGCGCCTTGACGAGTTATCGACAGCGCGTATACTTGCAAAGAGTCTCCTGCCGGAGAATCACAATACAAGCCGCCCCTTCGGCATTTCACCCGGCAGGAGAATTTTCCGGGGGGGCGGTTTTTTTCAATGTGTGCCGCCGGCGGCAAAACGAAGCGGAGGATGACCGAATGCGTTTGGACCAACTATTGAAAGGAGTACACAATGCTTCGACTCGATGAACTGTTCACCGGCCACTACGGCGCAGGCCGAGCCATGCGCTGGTGCTGGATCGCCCTCGTGCGCGGCTTCACCCGTGACGGGCGGCTCGTGGCCGTCATGAAGCAGAAGTCTCTTGATTGGGACGATGGGGGACGGTGGGGGCACGTGGAACTTGGCGGGGAGGGTTGACCATGCAATCATGCCCACACTGCGGCCAAACTCTTCCTGCCGCACCCGCCCCGTTCCCGGATACAGTAGCGGGTGTGGCCCAGGAGTTCGCTTTCTACCAGCGCCCCAAGAAACTCGGAAACGACGAGTGGTCCGTGGCCGACGAGATCAAGTCAATGGTAGCGGCTGGCTACATGCTCGCAACCATCACCTCGGAGATTCGCTGTAAGGACCGGGATCGCAGCGAATACTGGTGGCAACTCAAGAAGCGATTGGAAAGGAAAACGGTGTCGGTGGGGGCGGGACAGAGGTTCAGGGGGTAGTCCTATGACCGGAGAAAGCGATTCCAGTTTGATGGACACGATGTTCTTCAACGAGCATGATGCTTTCGCCGCTGCGTGGCTCCGCAATCTCTGGCCAACGGCAACCGTCGATGAAAGGTGCATCCGTGAAATACGAGCAGAGGACCTTGTTCGATTCGAGCGATGCCACTTCTTCGGAGGCATCGGCGGCTGGCAGTTCGCCCTTGATCTTGCCGGCTGGCCGGAGGGCCGTGAAGTCTGGACCGGCTCCTGTCCGTGCCAGCCATTCAGCGACGCCGGCAAGAAGAAAGGCGAAGCCGACGAACGGCACCTCTGGCCAGAGTTCTTTCGGCTCGTCAGCCTCTGCCGACCAGGAGTCATCTTCGGAGAACAAGTCGCGTCGGCGGAAGCAGTCGGCAGAAGAGAGCAAAGCCAAGCACCGCGCGTATGCAAAGGCTTATCGGCAAAAGCACAGAGCGAAAGAGTTGATACGTCATGCTCAGGAAAGATCGAAGAAGAAAGCGATATCTTTCGATTTGTGGAACCATCTGGAGGAGATTCAGGCGCGAATCGACATGGGAGTTTGCGAAGTGACCGGACTGCCTCTGAATCTGGAGGGCGGCAGAACGTGGGACAGCCCGTCTCTGGATCGAATCGATCCGAAAAAGGAATATGTCTACAGCAACATCCGTGTTGTTTGCCATGGTGCGAACAGTGCAATGGGGGACTGGGGAGAAAACATAATGGTCAAGATGGCGATGGCCATTATGACCAAAAGACGCGAGAGGTCGAACGACTTATCGAGGCGATTGGGGGAGCGGTTGCAAGAGAAGGTAAATGGCCTTGGCTCTCTAGAGTACAAGCTGACTTGGAGTCAATTGGCTACACCGTCGGGGCATGTGTACTTCCGGCTTGCTGCGCGGGCGAGGAGGCCGAAGGATGGATTTTGCGTGGCGATCAGGCCGCTTGGGAGCGAACCATCGTCGGCGCTCCCCACATCCGGCAACGGTTGTTCTGGGTGGCCAACGACAGCCGAGCAAAACGCAGACGGGGGACCGTACACCAAAGGCGACGGGAACGCTTATTTCACCCTGCAAACGGCGGCGGAATTGACCGGCTGGGCCACGCCGACGGTCCACGACGGGGAGAAATCGGACAAGGGCCAGAAGAGCGACGAGGAGCAATACGGAACGAAGGGCAGGCCCCTGGGTCGCCAGGTCCTGGCGACCCAGCTTGGAGGATGGCCGACTCCTCAGACGTGCGAAGCTCCGAACATGAGCACGACGCGAGAGAACGGCTGGTCGTCCCCCAGGACGCCGAACGGGGGCCGGACGACGGGGACGCTGCGGGGCGACAACGGCAAGCCGCGCTCGAATCTGGAGACGGAAATTCTTGGAGCGACTTCCACGTCATCCCCTGCCGAGACGAGAAGGCCCGGCGCATCAGCGCTCAACCCGGCGATGGCCCGTTGGTTGCAGGGATTCCCCACAAGAACGCCGATCCGCGATTGGGATACCTCGTCGCCAGGCTGGTCGAGTTGGGCCACGATCCAAAGACTGCTCGGCGAATTATACGCGAGGCCAGAGGGAATAGAGTCGGGCGGCTGAAAGGGTACGGGAACGCAATCGTGCCGCATTTGGCGGCGATGTTCGTGAGAGCGTTTTTGGAAACAGAGGTCGAGGCGAACCGGGTCGGCAGACTGAGAGGCTACGGAAATGCAATTGTGCCGCAGTAGTCGTCGAGAAGATTCGCGAGGTTCTTTTAGGAGAAATTCAATGACCCTCACCGACATCCAGAAGGAAGCCGAGGCCCTGAACCGCGAAGCTCAGTCCATCGGCAACGTTGTGGACAAACTCAAGAAGCGATTTGCCAACGAACCCAATAACGCCCAGCGCGAGGCCGAACGGCGACGTGCCGAAGAGATCAAGCGCGTCGCCGATCTGACGGCCAAGGTTCAGGCCGACATGGGACCGCGCTACAGCCCGGAGAAAGTCGAGCGCTTTATCTCCTACCACGATAACCAGAAGCCCGTGGTCGAGGACCTGAAGGCCCTGGACCTTGGGCAGCACATCAACGACGGGCGCGGCATCATCTGGTTCGGCCCGGTCGGCACCGGCAAGGATCACATGGCCGCCCGCTTGCTTTACCGGGCCGCATCCCTGGGGTTCTTGGGGCGCTGGGTCAACGGCCAGGAGCTGTTCGGCGAGTTCAGGGACAAGATGACTATGGAGCAAACTGAGGAATCGATCCTCAAACCGTTGACGAGGCCCGACGTGCTGGTTATCTCCGATCCAGTTCCGCCGCGGGGCGAGCCGTCGAACTACAACTTGCAGCAGTTGTACCGGCTCGTCGATCGGCGGTATCGTTTTGAGCGTGCGACGTGGGTGACGCTGAACGTCGCTTCCGCCGACGAGGCTGACGCCAGGCTGGGGCCGTCGTCGTTCAGCAGGTTGAAGCAGAGGGCGTTGTTGTTACCGTGTTTCTGGCCAGATTACCGGGAAAAGGAGTGAAGCATGTGGAGATTACTTGACCGACCCATGCCCACCCCACTGACCCACGCCCAGCAATGCTTCATCGCTATGGCCAAGGCGCACGGGCTACCGGAGCCCGTGCCCGAGTTCAGGTTCCATCTAACCAGGAAATGGCGATTTGACTGGTTGTTCAATCCAGGCAAAGAGCGAGTGGCCGTGGAGATTCAGGGCGGCCTGTTCACCCAGGGCGGTCATGTTCGCGGCGCACATCTTGTCGGTGAGTACGAAAAGTTGAATGAAGCGCAGATCATGGGCTACAAGGTGCTGCTGGTGACGCCCCAGCAGGTCGAGAGTGGCGAAGTATTCGAACTGGTCAAGCGGACATTATCGCTAGGCTAGAATGACTACCGAGACAAAGCCCTCCTAGCCATCTCTCGCCGGCGCTGAAGCAATTCACGACGCGATTCATCATCAAGCTGAGGCTGCCCCTGCGGCCTTCGACCTGACAACTGCTGCATTGTGTGTTCGAACTGCTTTAGTTGACGGTAACGCGCTTCAAAATCAGGACCGCGGTGACGTGCATTCTCGGCGTCACGCAGGGCCTCGTAGTAATGGCCAACGGAATCAGACGTGCGCGGTGAGAACGGCGACAAGGAATGCAGCAGCGATTCCTGAATGTTGTGCGGAGACATCAGTGGAGATTGGTTGTGCCCGGACCACTCGCCCACGGCCGGGTTCACATTCCAGAGAGCAGCTTCCAGATTGGCTTCGTAAGTAGATTCGTGGCCCTGTTCCGTCAAGTGCCGACCGAGCATATCCTCACCGAACATGACAGTGTGGGCGAACTGGATAGGGGGGCCTTCAGCCGCGTGTGCCACGGAGCGGCCAAAGTCGCCGAGAGCCTGATCAATAATCGCGCCACGGGGTCGGTCGCGGCGCGAGCCTTCTAAGATAGCCAGCAACCCAAGCTCACGCGCCCCGCGCCTCAACCCTATCCAGGCCAAATGATCGATGTAGCTGGTCTTACCTTCGCTGTCCATGCCGATCTTGATGGCGCCGATCGGCGTATCGTCATCGCCGAAAATGTCGCCCCACAGGACATGGTTCAGCGCTAGGCCGGCGCCCACGACGCCAAGCCAGATTTTGGCGAGCTTATGAGCCCGCATACTGATTTCTCGCCCCAACGTCTTCGCCGGCAACCCGTGTCCGCCCGTCACGGCTCTCTTGGCGCCGCCCCACGCTCCCGTGGCCGCCGTGGCGAACGGCCCGAACCCTGAATCTCGCAGCCAGCGCACGAGTCTGTTCTGGCCCTTGATGTTGTATTGGTAGATGCCCTTGTTTATGTACTCACGTCGGTTAAAGGGCGTGTCGTCATAGTTGCCCTGTTTGACGTGATGATCGAAGGACTTATCCAGGGACAGCATCATGAAGTCGCGGATCAGGTGCATACCCTTGGCCGCGATCTGCGCCGGCACGCCAAGCGTTCCGTGGAGGATGCCTTTACCTGGCCCGATAGCAAGCTCGTTGCCACTGGGGCGAGACACGCCGATCTTGACTAGTTCGCCGATACGGTCACGGGCAGAATCTATGCCTTTCGCCGTGGTGGCATCCAAGGCGGTTTGCATCATGCCCCGCCACATGCCTTCGTTCATGGACGACATGATGAGGTTGCTGATATGCGGCAGCACTTCGGACCCGGACAAAATATTGGCCTGGTTGAGCATGTTGCCGACAGCCTGGATGGTTTCGTATTTATTCGGCAAATCAGGGTCGAACGCCTTGCGGAAGTCCTTGGCGGCTTCAGGATCGAAGACGGCAAACGCCGTCTCGCCGCGCAGGGCCTGCTGCGTTCCAGCCTTGGGGGCCAGATCGGTGAAGAGTTGTTCCTTGGTCAAGTCCGCGAGTTTGCCGACACGCGGGGCGCTGGGATTGATCCAGGCCCCGGCTCCTTCGCTCTGCGCGGTTCGATATGCCTGCTGCTTCGTGGCGTAGCCGACGTGGATGCCCAACGTGTGTTCCATTATCTTGCGAACATCCATCTCGTAGTTGTCGCCCGTGCCCATGGCCTGCTTCATGTGGCTGGGCGTGCCCAACTTGAACGCCCGTACGTTGCCGCGCGAGCCGGCAACGGAGCCAGATGGCGGGGTCGTACCCGGAGGGATGTTCCAGAGATTCATGGTCAGACCGCGAACTTGAGACGTGTTCGGCAACGGCGCTCCAGGCGACACGCCCCTCGCTTGCCTCATGAAGTCGTCGCACAGGTCGGAGAAGGGCTTGTAGTTCTTGGCAAATTCCCGCCAGAGCGGAGACGCCATAGAAGCCTGGTAATCGGCCGCATTCTTCAGAGGGGAATTGGCCCCACCTACGAGTGTTTTGACGTGCATGGCGTTCGTGAACGCTTCCGCTCCCTTGGCCTGAAGCTCCCGGGCCTTGGCCGGATTCGTGGCCTGAATGGCGAGGGCCTGATTGTAGAAATCCTGGCCCTGTTTGTTGAAGTCGTTCTCGATGTTCCGAAGGCGGAATTCGACGAGCGTGGCGCCCAGTAGCGTGGCGTCCTTGTCGGAGATCGGTGTCTTGCCAAGCACCTTTTCAAACCAGCGCGGCATGACTGTTCGCGCCCATTCCGGCCCGGCAACATGGAAGGCCAAGGCGTCAGAGAGCTTGTGGCTGACCCGAGCAGCACGTGGAAACATCGAACCGCCGAGTTCGGTCAGGTTGTCCTGGAGATGCATGACGCCGCGCACGAGCGCGCGCACGAGCTGCTCGAAGTTGACGTCCCCAGCGTTCTCGTCTAAGAGTCGTTTGGCGAAGTTGATAATTGTGGCGCTGACACTGGGGGCTCCGGGGATTGATCCTCCTGAGGTGCCGGGCTGGAGGGCTGTTCCGGGCTGGCCGGCGTTTCCGCGTACGGCGAGGGCTGTTCCTGGGTTTTCTCCTGAGTCGCCTTCGCTTCTTTCGCCGCCTTCAACCTCTTGACGTGCTGCTGTTTCAGCTTCCCCGTTAGCGCGTGCAATGCTTTCTGTAATCTCGGACTGTGAAAGTGGGGGAACTTGATCCCGCGCGGCTTGAACGACATCTGCAACCTCCTTTGGATGTTCCGCAGTAACCCTTCGGGCAACGTAATCTCGCATCGATTCCCCAGGACGACGTTTTAATTCGTCACTGGTGGTTTCACTGCCGCCGGTAGCGGCAAGTGCATGTTCGTTCCCAACTGGTGTAACGGTGCCGGCGTCTTGATCCCCTTGACCACTTTCGCCGGGTGTAAGCCCGTGCTCTCCCGCACCTTCAGTAGCAGATGCCCCAGACGCATGGCTTTCTTGTAAAGCGGGGACTCCTGCGCCCCGAATGGATGCCGGCTGCTTGTCGTTACCTCGTAGCTCATCGAACATCTCCCGTAGTAAATCGTGGGTTTGTTTCTGCAACTCCGATGGCGCTCCGCGGAGGATGGCGTTGGCTGCGGCCATGCGATCCTCTGGATGATGCCTCCCGACCGCTTCGAACATGAGTTTGGCGATATCGATGGGATGCTTGGCCGCACTCATGCGTTCGTGGATGTTAGACCAGAAATCCTTTTCTGGCTCGATATCTTCCAATTTGTCGGCCAATCCCGATTCGCGCAGGAGCCTATTTTGTCGGATCGATTCCGGGTCCGTCTCCTTGGCCTTGGTGCGAACCACGGCGCCGCCTCTTTCGACTTTCATCTGATCTCGGTTCGGGCCATGAATCAGGCTCTCCACGGAGCCCTTTTCTCCAAGCTTGGCAATCGCCCGCTTCTCCACAGGTTCGGATTGCTGCTTACCGTTCATTTTCAGGCCCTGACGGGCAGCAGCAGCTTTGACTAATGGATCGGCGGCTATCTCCGTGAAGGACATGGGCGTGCCCCCCCTCTCCTTCATGCCAAAACGACGTTCAAGTACCAAAGATTCCAGGGGCGTCAAACCGGCGTGAGTGGCCAGTTCTCCAAGGTTTCCCTTGACATGGGCATCGTACAGATCGCGAACCGTTGGCTTGGCAGGCGCCAAAGTTCCATGGGCTATCTCCTCATTCCAGGGGTGAGAGCCTCGAAAGGGCACAAGTGCCCCGTCAGGTTGCGGGGGCGTCTGCTGACCTGTGATGCGACGGGGCGACGTGTTGCCAGCGGCTTGGTCTAGGACGCCAAGCCTGGTCAAAGCGTACGTCTTAACGGGGCCGTCAGGCAGTCCCTCGATCTGAGCTCGATTACCGGAAGCGTGGGCGCGAACAACTGCCGTGTCCACTTCCGACATGAAGCGGATCATCTCGCCCGGCCCGGATGGGCGCGGCTTGGGTCCATTGGTGCGAGTCCAGAGAACCTGAACGTCGGGACCGCCGTTGTTGAAGTCGTTCATGGCGTCTTGAGCCGTGGTCAAAACACGACCTGGGCCACGGCGGGGCGTTGTTTGAACCTCGTGGAGCGCTGCGAAAGCCGCCATCGTTGCCAGGCTGACGGCAAATTGCTTGCCGGCTTCTCCCCACTTTCCTTCGAAGGCGTTCATCAACAGGCCGTTGCCGGTCTGGAGTTTATAGGTGTCCGGGAGAACGGAACTGATCGCCTGGGCCAACGGCTCGACAACAAGGTGTTGAGTGGCCATACCTGTACCGACACGGGTAATGCCACGGGCCGCATAAGCCTGAATTGTCGTGCCGGCGATCCGGTCAGCCGGGCCTGCGCCAATGGCCCCGTAAACGCCGTTTTGCAACATGGCCATGGCGATGGGCGCCGGGAAACCGCGGGGGTCGTAGGCTTGGCGCCCAGCTTCCAGGTTTCGCTGACCGGCTTCCGGCATCCACGCGCTGGGCGTGGAAATCGCCGTGGCGGCAGCGCGACCCGTGTAGGACAAAGCAGCCCGGCCAAGTGTCGGGGCGGCCGTGCCGGCCGCACGAGTGGCTGCCCCGCCAAACAAGCTGGCCGACCCCAGAACACTGCCGCCAAGGTAAGCTTCGCCGAGCCAAGTTGCGGCGCCGGCGATGCCGTGGCCCACTTGTTCACTTGTTGAACGTGTGGCGTGAATTTGCTGCTGATGCTCAAAAGTAGCGATTGCTTCAAGATCGGCCTGGGATGCCGCCCCTTCCTCGTAGCGGCGACGAGCCCGACCGTAGGCCACTTGCGTCACGAAGTCGCGCGTCGCCCCGACGAACGGGTAGTAGTGTCGAGCCGCTTCACGCGGAGATTCGCTTGCGCCGCCAGGCGTGAAGGCACGGTCGTTTTCCAGGAGCGAACGGCCCTGAGTCGGTGCGAGGCGTCGGGCGTAGCGTAAGTTGGCTTCTTGATCTTCAGACTGTCGTTGGCGGATTACTGCCTCCGGCAGTCCCAACCTCAACATTCTTTGATCCCAATCTGTCAAGCTCTCGGGGGCAAGACCAGATTCGGGCGCGGTTGCAACAGGCGGTTGCTCTTGAGCAACATCGCCGCGCAACCGAGACATGCGGCTGTCCCAATCGTCATCTGAATCTGCCATTATCAACCTCCGGGCATGATTTGCCTTGGAGCCGGGCGATGCTGGATTGCATCCATTTCCGCAAGAATCCTTGTGTACTCGGTCTGCAACCTCTGGGGCATCGCTCGCAAGGAACCGTGGGCTTGAAACAATCTTAGCGCCCGCTGACGCAAAGTTTCAAGATTATGAGCGGTAGTGTTGTCCCCAGATTGGTGAAGCTGATGAACAAGATTGCCCGATCGAGAAAACACATGGGCCAAATCTTGCTGCTCTTGCGTGAGCCCTGGGGCCATTGTTCCGCCCGATCCGGTGAAGATGTCTACGTGCCGCGGCCGCGCATCTTGCGGAGTGCCGCTGTGCATCGAATGGTACAGAGCCATGCGTTCCCGAACCTGAGCTTGTCTGTCCGCTGGTTTGACGTTGATGTCTTTATAGACCTCGCTGATGAAGTGGCGAAGCAATTCTTGCTCGTCGTGCTGTGACCGACCTGCTGCGCCGCGTCCGCCGCCAGCACCAGCGCCGCCGGTCGTGTAGGGCTCTGGCGGAAAGTATGTCGCCGGATGAGAACCAGAAGCCGGCGTGTGAATGTGCTGGATCGTGGCGCCGCCCAATTCCTCAACCTCGGCCTCGGCTGCGCGACGTTGCATCCTTGGATCGTTCGGGTGCAATAAGGCAGCTCGCTCCATGGCCGCATCCAGCATTCCTGGGTGGTAACGGATGCGCGGGGCCGTGCCGGTCGGGTCAAGAAGTGATTCTTGGTAGGCTGCTTGGTTTCGATAAACACCACTTTGGGAACTACCGCCAAAAGGAAGAAAGCCAGTGCCAAGACCGCCGCGGTTGACGAGTATCCCCTGATCGAAGTTATCAAAACTATCCGGACCATGAACAGGACTGTCAACATGCCTTCCCTGCTCATCCCTGGGCAACATTCTCCCCTGGGCGTTATAGACACGCCCATCGACCCAAGCGTAGCCATTTTGATCCAACGGATGTTGAACGCCGTTAATGGTCACATGAGGAGGCGGCTGGAAACTATATGGGTTGTCTCGCGGCCCCGTCGCCTCTGCCGGCTGCGCGTAGCCGTAGGGATTGTCAGGAGTGCCCGTGTCCTCGGCGGCTCCGGATTGCGGCTGTTCGACGGGTTGTTGCGGCGCCGGCCGCGTGCCTTCCAGAGGTTCGAACGGATGAGCTCCCGAGCCGCCCATGGCCCCCTCACCCTGGACCGGCGGGCGCATCTGGTCGGGCGGCACAGCACCAGCCATCGGTTGCGCGCCGGGAAGGTCGCCCATTGGTCCACCCCAAGCAGATTCCAGCTTTGCCCGTGGCGTCGGTCCCCATTGTCCCGTCACAGGGTCGAGTGTCCAGCCAACAGGCGGCCGCTGTCCGGGCTCTGGCTGTTGCGGCTGTGCGTCAGGGCCGGCCGCCCCTTCGACGCCCTGTTGGCCGATACCGCCCCGTTCGCCTTGGATAACGCTCCCCGGAACCATGCCCGTCCTGTCCTGGTCTGCCGTGTCCTCTTCGTCCACCGACGACGGGTATTCCACCGGCGTAAACTCGCCGGGCTTGGTCTGGAGCATATGCTTGACGCCGCCTCGACGGGCCGTCTCTGACATGGCCAACCCGTTCAACTGCTGGGGGCCAAGCTGCGGATGTTCTTGCTGGAGCCGGGCCAGCATTTCGGCGTGAACGATGGGATCGAAGATCACGGCCTGGTGGGTTTGGAGCGCCCCGGCCTGCACTTGCCGGTTCTCCATCTCCCGGACTTGCTTGAACTTGTCCAGCGTGGCGAGCTGGTCGAACTGCTGGCTCTGCTGGTATTGCTGGTGCTGCTTCTGCCGCTGCTGAAGAGGGCCAAGGGCTTCTTCAGCCTGCCGGCGCAGTTCCTGGGCCTCCCGGGGCGTGATCTCGCCGTTCTGGGAGGCAAGGTCGATGTTCGACATGCCCGTTTGCAGGCGCTGTAACTGAATGTTGTCGGCCTGGGAGAAGTAGGGCGTCAGAAGTTGGGACATCAGTTTTTTCCCTCCAGATTGACAATCCGTTCAGTTAGATGCTGCACGAGCTTCCGCAACTCCTGGTTCTCGTCTCGCAACACCTTGATTGCAGCCAGGGACAAGCTCCCCAAAATGCCACCGTTGATGCCCCCTCGGGGATGCTGGCCGGGTATTAGACACGCTTCCGGCATCTCCTCGGCCACAATACCGAATCTTTGCCGGTCGTTGTCGTGTCCGAAGTGTTCCGCGTCGTACTTCCAGCTCCGGGGCCTGATCTGATCAATCACGGCCATTATATCATCGGGCTTGGCATCCTGGATGTTCTCTTTGTAGGCAGCGCTTGAAACAATACTTGTCCAGATACCCGAGTTGGTCAGGTAACAACCGGCAACCCCCGTAAAGATCATATACGAATTGGTGATCGTCAGCGATCCACCAGCAGCAGGTAGCGCTGCGATGTAGATCAAAGATGCTGCTGTTAAAGTACAAACAGAAGAGTCCGTAAACGTAACGGCGTCAAAGTAAGCTGATCCACCGTGCCATGAAGTTGTTGTGGTCGTTCCGGTCAAGGTCAGTGTCTTCGTGCCGACATACACGCTTGGATTGGCGAACGCTGAGGCCGCGGACGCCAGAGAAACATTCTTGCCAACGAGCGACACGGCCCCGGCTCCAAGCGTCGAACTGGTGTTGCGCGAGTCGAACCCGATCATCGTAGTAGTGCCATCAGTAAGCAAGAGCGAACCGTTGGAGTTCGACTTGAAAACGATCTCCTGGCCGCCGTTGCTCATCGTTAGGTTGCCCGAAGATAACGTTACCGATGTCACGTTCAAGTTGCCAGTGCTGGTGAACGTGACCTGGGTCGTGTAGCCGGCGGCGTTTACCTGCGAGGACAGCACGAGGTTGACCGTGGGGGCCGTCGATCCCTGCACCGGCTGGGCCTCGGCGATCCAGTCCACGACCTCGGAAGACGCCGTTGAGTTTGTCTTCCAGCCTCGCCCGATGAAATGAAGCCGTGGCGACCATTGTTGTGACCCGGAGCCAGCCGCCGTTGTGTTTTCCAGAATGAGACCGTCCGTCGAGGTCGCACCGATGCCGGCGATGTTGTGCGTGGCCGCCGCCGTCCAGGTGTTGGCCGATGCCAGGTTGATCTCCATCGTCACGGCCCCGGTCGAGGCCGATATCGTCAGCGTCGTGTCGCCGCTGTAGTTCGCCAGGCTCGTGACGGCCGACGTGAGGTAGCTTTGATTCACGGCTGCAGTAACGATCCCTTTGCCGTTGACCGTGATCCCCTGGAACGTGCCCACGTTCGAGTTAACCGTTGGCAATGTGGCAGTGATCCCCGTAGTACCGGAGCCGCTAATATCCCCGGAGATCGTGATCGTCTGGTTCGAGGTCAGATAGCTCAGGGCCGGGATGTCGCCGGCCACAAGAGCCCGGAACGTCGGCGTGGCGGCGCTGCCCGTCGTCGGGCCGGCCAGAACGTAGGTTGCTGTCTGCGTGGCCAGCGTAGCCGTTAGCGTGCCGCTCGACGTGACCGCCGACGACCAGGACAAAATGCCTGAAGGCCCCGACGCCCCTACGGAGGTCACGGTCCCAGCCGTGCCGTTCGACGCCGCCGTGAGCTGGCCCTGGGCGTTGACCGTAATGTTCGCGTTGGTGTACGAGGACGGCGACACGGACGTGTTCGTGATGCTGAAGACGTTAGAAGAGAGCGTCAGCCCCGTTCCGGATGTGTACGGCGTTGACGATGATGATGGTGGCGGAATGGCGCTGATCTGGCTCTGGAGAATCCTGGCCAGAGCCCCCAGTTCATCTAAGGCTTGCCAGACCGTCTCAGGCTGAAACAGAGGCCAGTCCGTGGGCGTGGCTGGGAGGTAACCCAGGGACCACTGATCTATGGCTCCGGCATCCTGGAACAACTGACCCGTGGCCCGGAGCGAGTTGACGATCTGCCGCAGAATGTCCGTGGCCCGCTGAAGCCGATCAGCCCGGTTTAGCGGATTCGCGGACGGGTTGTAGCGCGGAACCAAGGGCTTGATGTAAGTTGGCAGCCGAGCCGGCGGGTGCGGGGGCGTGTAGGGGGGAGCCGTGGCCGGATCGTCGTCTTCGGCAGCGACCCAAGGAGCACCGGGGAACGGGGGCCAGAGAAGGGGATCGTCTTCGTCCATGTCTCCCCTCAATTCATGGCCATGACCCGCAAATATTGACAGGCAATCGTGTTGCTGCTGCTCGACGCCGACCACGTTGCCGATAAATTCAGGTACTGGGCCAAATCGCCCTGGATCACTTGCGTCCACGTCGCTGTGGGCGGGGTCGTGGGCTCCAACGGATACCAGCCCGGCGATGCGAAGCCGCCAGGACTCTCCACTTTTCCGGCCCCCAGGAGGGTGACGTTGCCGCTGCCGACGCCGGCCAGAGTGTTGACAAGATCGAGCTCGAGCTGCCAGAATTGGTTTGTTACGCCGCTCTGTGTGGTGATGGCGGCCGACACGCCGATCGATGCCCCCGACAAATACGATGATCCCGACGTGGTTCCCAGGCGAAGCTGAAACGTCAGCGTGGGCGTGCCCGTGTTGCTGAAGACACCCTTGGCCAGAATATTGATCAAGCGGCCCCGGCCGAGGCAAAAGTGGCCGGCCTTGATGATGGGTTGCTCGTTGTTCGTTCCCAAGAGCGTGCCTTCGGAGCTGCTGGAGGCCAGCGCCCCGAAAACGGCCGTGTTCTGGAAGATCGTGTTAGCCCAATTTGCTTGCATGATCAGTCGCCTCCATAATCGCCGCCGTCACTGTAATCGCCGTAGCTCACGTCTGCCATATCTGGAGTCAAAGCTTCGCTTTCGTCATCGGATGGTTGCGTGTAGCCAGCGGGACCATAGTCGCCCATCAGGCCAGCATTCCCGGCAGCGCCGCTGCCAGTACCTTGACTTGATCCGTAACTTGGCCCTGTCGGATATTGCGATCCCTGGCTTCCTTGGTTGCCCTGGCTACCTTGTTGGCTTGATCCTCCTGACGCCGAATGATTCAAACTCAGGGCCTGGTCGAATCCGGCCAGCGTGGAATATTCAGCCGTACCGATACCTGCGGCCTGAGCCTGGGCGTTGGCCTGGTAGCCGAGGCTGGCAAGCCCGATCTGACTCTGATAGCCGGCCAGAAGCTGGGCGTACTGGTTCTGAATGGCCGTCGTGGCCTTGCTGTAGTCGAGCGTGTTGCCGCGCGTCAGGCTCTGAAGGACCGTGGAGTTTCCCAGGCCAGCGTTTATCATCTGCTGTTGCGTGGCCCCTTGTTGCTGAGCGTAAACGTCGGCCGCGGCCTGAAGGCTGGAAGTGTCCACGCCCTGGATAGTCTTTTGAACGTTGGCCCCCAATGTGTTGTAACCGGCGATGATACCTGGAGTGGCTGCGTTGAAGCTGTTCAGAACGCTCTGATAGCCGGCCGCGATCTGCCCGTATAACTGACCGTTCACATCCAGCATTGATTCGTAGGTGTTGTTCGATCCGGAAGCGTTACTGCTCTGACCCTGGGAGGTATTCGACGAATAGCTCGAAGAATCGCCGCCGCCTCCTCCGGAGCTATAATTCATGCTGCTGGTCTGGCTCATGATTCACCTTCGACTTTCATGGCCACAAATCTGACCGTTGCGGAGCCGTTCGCCCTCACAACGATGCGGCCACCGCGCTCGAATATCTTGAACAATGCCGCCAAGACAACTTCGTCATCGGCGTTCTGTGCCGAAAGCAGAAGCGTCTTGATCCTCTGATCTGTCGGCACGTTGAGGACGCAAGCGCCTTCGGCGTTCATATGTACTGACTCCGTTGCGTTACCTTGCCCAGTTCGCCGTCGATCTTACACCTGATCTGTTCCATGCTCCACTCGTTCGTGGATGATAGCTGAATGTAGATCGCAAATCCAGCCACCCGCACATACTCCGAAGGGTTTCTCGACTCGTTTAGCGTGCCCGTCATGACCGACTCAGAACCGATGGCCTCTTCCGCCGTCCGGCCCGTGAGGATATCATACTGAACTTCTCCGCTGGTTTCTCCCAGGACACCCTGAAGATCGTGCAGGATCAACTCCCCCATGTTGCCCGTCAAAATCGGTCCGATCAGCACCTTCGATGCGATCGGCCAACCATCGTCCATCGTAGCGAACGGATCGATCGAGCGAACGTAGCCGTCCCACGACCCGATCAAGGCAACGCGATCCCCCGGAGCGTTGCCGTCAAACGTCGTGCAGCAAAGCGGGTTGTGGTTCGGATTGGCGAACTGGTCTTGCCACCAGGCCCCTGTGCGCTGCTCGTAAAACAGATGCGTCACCGGAACCTGGGGCACGTTGCCATCCGTGACGGCGTAGGATTGGACCTGGCCCGTTGGAGTGATGAAGATGTGCAGGCCCTGGAAGCGATCATCCCAGATCATGTTGATCGTGTTCAGGCCCGTGTCGATGTTCTGTAGGAGTTGTTCGATGTTCTGACTGATGCGCTGCGGCACGTTCCCCGGCTGGGGGTTGAACATGTAGATGCCAGTCTTGTTCGAAACAAAGTAGATGTTGCCGTAGGGGTCCATGCACCACGGAGTTCCAAAGGGCATGCCCACGGACCCGGTGACGAAATCGACCTGGCCACCGTTCATCGGATCGCCGTTGATGAGGTATATCGAGTGATCGCCCCCGATCACAGCAACATCGTTGGTGTACGGGATGATGCACGTCACCACGTCGCCGACGTAGCCGGCCGGCGACGACGAATCGAGCGCAAACGCCTGCGTCGGTGTCGTTGACAAAGGCGAATAATCCCAATCGTTGGGGTCGCCCACGGCCGACGCGAAGATGGTCTGCGGATCGTCTAGGAGCCCCGACACGAGAATGCGATTCCGCCAGGTGGTGATCAGCCGCGGCAGGTTGCCGTCCGCGTCCACGGGCAAGACCGAAGTGATCGGGTTGCCCAGCAAATCGACCGTGCCCGGAACCCAGGTGTTGACCGTGTTGGCCGAGGGATTGAAGTAGACCCAATTCTTGCCGTCCGCGAAGTAGACGTTCTGATTGCAAACCGTGGACCTGACAATTCCGGAGAAGGCCAGCGGCGGCACGGCGGCGATGGCTGGGGAGGCGCCGGTCGGGTTAGTGACGTTGACAGGAACACTCCAAGAGGTGTCCCCGGACAAGGCCCAATAGACGTTCCCCTTCTGCACAGCGACGAGGGTGACAACACGGCCTGCGGAGTTCGTTTGCATGGGTTGGGTGTCAACTGAATAGTTCAGGCCCTGAATAATGTAAGTGCCGCCCGGAAGCTGGGCCGGTATGTACTGCGAGAGCCCGCAACGCGAGCCCCCGCGTTTGCGGTTCTGGATCGGCTCGAAACCGCGAACGTTGATCCCCAGGGGCGTCCCCCGGCCCCAATACTGCGGGTTCTGTTGGCCCGTAACGTCGATGCCCTGAACGACGGGTTGGCCCTGAAACGTCGTCGTGCTGACCGTGGAGGGGAGTATCTGACGGGGCCTGGGGGCCGAGAAGGCGCGCGTGAGGTCGATGCCCGCAACCGGAAAGCTGTATGTGACCGTAGTTCCCTTGAAGTTGCCGGGCATGTCATTTCCTTCTCCTGTTGCTTTCCCAATCCACGACCGCGACCCCCGCCGCCACGATCACGAACACGGGCACAAGAGCCATGATGACCAACGTGCCCAGGATTTGGCGGATGATGGGCATGGGTAGGTTTTCTCGACTCCCTTAATCGGGGTGTTGGGCATCGTCTCACCTCACGCTGGTTTGAAAGATGCCGCCGCTGCTACGTACCAAGCTTCCCCTTCCAGCGCCGAGTCGATAAACTCACAGTCCCCTGGTCCGTTGAACACGAAAGCGAACCCATAACCGTCAATGGGCACGAGTGGCGGAGTTGGCACAAGGCCTTCCCAGGTTCCAGACTCAAAAATCACAAGGCCGCCGCTCTCGGAAACGGGGCATTTCAGGTCAATCGCCATCGTCGCCGGATCAGGACCGCCGCCGTCGTAAACGTACTGGCTCTGATTGCCACTGTTGTCGCTCGGCGATAACTGATTGACTCCGCTAAATTCCCATTGAAACCATGAATTTGGATTAGGAAGACCAAGCTCCAAAAATCCAGAGGCGACAGAAATGCAGTACCAGATCGAGACGGAATTTGCGTAAAGGTCGCCAGATGACGTGACGCCAGTGATCACCGATAGCGAAGCTTGGATGTATTCATTTCCGAGCGAATCAGTGAATCCGTCCGGGTATCCGTTAGGCGGGAACGAAACCCAGCCGCCATCATCGAAAGCCTCTTCATCAAGCAGGATCACGACCAGCAGGTTGCCCTTCGTCACGCTGCCAAACGAACCTGTGCTGCTGTCTTGCACCCACTGAATGTTCCCCGTCGCCGCGAATGGTAGCGAGGTTGCCGTTGGCCCGTCGTAAGGCCAGTTCGGCGGCAGCGACACGTTGAACTGTGCCACAAGCTGATACGTCCCGGACTTCGTGACCTGCCAGTTCGTGAAGGCCGCGGTGCCGGTGTCGTCCGTGGTTGCCGTCAGCGTGCCCGTCAGAATACCCGTCTTCTGGTTGAGCAAGCTGATCGCCACGGACACACCTTCGAGAGGGTTGTCGCTGTCGTCGGTGACGAGTACGGAAGCTGAGCCGTTGGAGCCAACAGAAAGATTAGAAGGTTGAGTCGTGAAGGAAATCAGGCCCTGGACCGTCAAGCCGCCGTTATTGTAAGAGATGTTGTAAGTAGCCTTGCCTCCAGCCGGGCCGGTAACGACGGCGTTGTGCGGAATGAGCTGATAAGTCAGGCCGGAGTTTGCCGGCAGCAACAATGTCGTGGGGGGAACGTATGGAACGCCGAGAGGGACGTTCACGACGAGCGGTTGCCCCAGGCCAACAGGGACTAGGTTGATCGCGAACTGAACGCTAGTCACTTTGTCCAGAATACCAAGGCTTCCGGAAACGCTAAACTCGGTGCCTTCCAATTCCAGGGCGCTGCCAAAGATAATCGATTGGTTGTTGGCCGTGATCGTGATCTTGGCCGGGTTGATGTTCACGTTTTCTTGCTGAAATCCTGTGCCCTGGGTAGGGTAGGTTATCGGCGTGCCATCGCCGTAAATAGCACCGTTCGGATCGGCCAGAGGTCCAGAGACAAAAGGCAAAGCAATGGCCTGAGGGTCCACAACCACCTGCAACATTTGCACCTCGCTGGCGCCGCCCGGCAACTGCTGGGGGATGTACTGCGACAAGCCAGGCCTGGCCCCGCCACGGTTGCGGCCCGACGCCGGTTCCCAGCCCCGGACGTTGGTGCCGAACGCCGTCGTCATCGGCGTCTGCTTCTCCAGAGCACACGACACGTCGATGCCTAAAACGGGGAAGGCCAGCGTGATGATCTGGCCCTTGAAGCTTGGAGGCTGGGGGCGTTTGGTAGGTGCTTGGGACATGGCGTGGGTCGTCCTCCGTCATTCGGCGAAAAACCGCCAGAGGACGTTCCCGGATGTGGCGGAAGTGTGTTCTGACAAAGGGTCATTAACATTGATGTCAAACTGAATAATTTGCGATCCTAAAGTAGAAAGGTACACCCACCCCGGAACTGTATAATTCAAGCCCAGATAATTGAAATCAATTTCTAATGCTGGCAAATCTGCCAGGAAATTTACAGTAAAATCCATGAAGTAATGCGTAGAGTCGATAACGCTTCCGTCTACGCCAACCAACGAATTAGTGAGCGCTGGCTGAATGTACCCCAGCAACTGAGGAACCCACAGTTCCGCTACAGCCGAGTTGAACGAAGGAACCTTATTCCAACCCCACACCTGCAAGCCGTAAGAGTAACCCGTTGTGCCCACGCCGTAAGGGCTGAACAAAATCCGCTTCTGCTGCTCGCCCCCGTTGCCAGCCTTGTTGTCGATGACACCCGACCCAGAAGGTACTGTCGTCTGCGGCCCCGTGACGGCGTACGAAGTCGCCGTCACGTCCGCGGCGAACGCGATGTTGAAGTTCTGGGCCGTGGTGCTGAGATACATCGACACGCTCCGTTTTGTGACCCCTGCCCCAAGCTTCTTCCCTGGAGAACCGGAAACCAAGTAAGCCGCGCGGCCCGAGAACGTTGGTGCTGTAAACAGGCCATGGGGCAGAGGTCATTTCCTTAGAATTTCGTTGGTAAGTTGCTGATCTTTTTGCGCTTGAGCGAGCATGTTCATCCTGTTGATGGCGTCCGCATTGGCGATCTGCCGTTTCACGTTGTCCAGAGCTCCTTGCAGGATCATGGCCGCGAACTCCAGCGTCTTCACCGTCTTTTGGTTAAGAATCGTGTGCGGCGTTTGAGTGTCCGCGTTCCAGAAAACAGCAATATCCGGTTGCTGAATGTGGCCGTTTTCAGTCATCATGAGTTTGTCCCGGTCCCGAGCTCGGTAATTGTCGCCGCCGTGGCGCTGGTGAACGTCACCATAAAATCTCGCCAGGTGTTGGTCGCAATGGTGAGTGTGGACGTGTTCGGGTTCGTGACTCCCGACCCAACAGCAACCGTCAACGTGCCCGTGCCCTGGCCGTTGATGATCCGCAAGATGTACGAGAAACCGATAACGCAGTTGGGGATGTCCCCGAACATCTGACCTGCCGTCCGGGTTGTGATCGTGCCTGGCGTGCCCTGCGTGTTGTTGTAGACCGTGAACTTGGCCCCCGTCAACTCGCCGGCCGTGAACGTCGTCGTCGTCGTTCCCGTTGACCATTGCAACGGCGGCACGGGCGTTAGTTCACCGAAAGCCACGGCCTGCATCGTGAACGTCGTCGCCGTCGCGTAGGTCACGAGGAACGTGACCCACGTTGCCGGAGGAACGTTCGTGATCCCAGAAACCGTTACATTCGAAGCCCCCTGGATCGTGGCCGTGGAATTGGTTCCGTTTTGATAGGTCCAGTACCAGGATTGCCCGACCTGTGTGTTCGGGTAAGCGGCAATCAGATCGGCCACCGTATCCGTCGTGTCGGTGAAGGCCGCCGTGGAGCCCGTGCGCACCGTGACGCCGCCGACGATTCCGGCCGCCGTGATCGTGCCGGCTCCAACCGTACTCAGCGCCGTAATAACGGGAAGAGGCATCGATGTCATGGCGATGGTTTCGACGCCGTACATCGTGACCGTTGTCGCCGTGGCGTAGGTGACAAGGAAGCGCCCGACCGACAGCGGCGGAATGACAACGTTGCCGCTGAGCGTGACGCCAACGCCGTTCAAGATCGTCTCGGCAAAGGCGGTTGTGTTGATGATGTCCAGGAAGAAGGCCGTGCCCACGGCGTCACCGGCAAGGGCCGTGATGATGGCCGCAGCCGTGTCTGTGGTGTCGCTAAAGGCCCCCGTGGGACCGCTGCGAGTGATGAGCTTGCCGACGATCTGGGCGGCCGTCAGCGTGGTCCCGGATGTCGCCGTGACGGCACTGTTGGCCGCGGCTTTGCCCGTGCCAACCGCGCCGTCGATGTTTAGCCACGTCGCCGACGTGACGGTGCCGGTGTTGATGTAGAAGGTCGAACCGGCCGAACCGATCATGTTCTGGTAAGTGCAGCCGGGGGCGAAACCGCCGATGCCGTTCTTGGGAACGCCCGTGCCGGCGGTGTAGTCCGAGGTCAAGCCCGTGAACCCACGGAGCCAGCCGCGGCCCGGAACGAAGGTTCGCCGGCCAGAAGCGTCTTGAACATCGTCTCTCGTCACAGCCATGATCAAATCCTCTCAATACTGGGTTCCTTGAAACGTCCAGGAGCCGCCGTAGTGCCACCAAGGGCCGTTCGAAGAACCTCTGCGATCTGAGTTATCCCGGTTGTAACCGAGATTCTGCGCCTTGAACTTCTGATCCATTCCAATGCTCGCGATCAGCCTTTCCTGGAACTTCGCCGTGTGCACGCCGGGCATGTCGTCTATCATCTGTTCGGCAATCGCCAGGCAGCTTTCCAGGAGTGTTTCAGCATGAGCTGCCCCGCCGTAGGCATAGGGCTTTGATCCATCCAGGGCGTCGGGCAGCAGGTAATACTGAAACTGAAGCTCGTACTGCTGATCCGCCGCCGGCCACACGACCATCTCAAACCGTTGCCCCTCTGTCGCCCCTGTTCCCACCAGCGGAGCCACGGCCACCATCTGGGGCCGCGAAGTTGTTTCCGGGAAGGCCGCGAACATCGCCCGGATCGCCGATTCGTTCCTGACCTCCAAAGGCCACCAGACTTGCGATTGGCTGGGGGCCAAAGTTACCCGGCCCTCGATTCCGCCAAAGTCGTCCGGCAGTTGAAACTTGTTGGCCCCGACCGGAAGAACCACCGTCCCGGTCGGGTGCATGAAGCTCCAGCTTGTCGGGCTGGCCATGCCCTGCACCACAGGCGGAAAGTAGAATTGACGAAGCCCAGAGGTCAACACGTCCCGCAACCGGCCCCGCTGGAATTCCTGGCTCTTGGTAAGTCCCTTGGGGCTCAGGCGAATCAAGTCGTTCGGATATCCAAGGAACCTGCTGACCCGGTTGGCCAATTCGTAGTAAGCGATTGAAAGACTCGATTCGGCCATGATGTACCTCAACCGCAATCTTCGCAGGCGTTGCCTTCCAGGTCGGGGACGCCCGGGCCATCATTGCCGTGATACGGAGCCGTCATCGGCGTACCGTGGCTGGAGGCGTGTTCTAGCCCCTTGTCCTCGGATTCATCGCCGTACTCCTCGCCAGCATGAAAGCCTGCCGGAGTGCCGTGCGCAGCGTTCATGTGGTGATGGCTAGCGTGCGCCATCTTGTCTTTCTTCTTGCTGTGATGCTTCTTCTTCATGATCCGGTTCCTTAAACGTGAGTCTCGTTCGGTAGTTTGCGTTTCTTCCCGCCCTTCTTGCCGACCTTGGCGGGAAGCGGCCCCTTGTTGTCGTAGTGGTGCTTCTTCACCCAGGTATGCCCCTTTGTGGCGTTCAGAAACTTTCTCTGCGCTTCACTCTTGGCCGGCATAGATTGGATCACCTCCAATCCTGGGTTAGGGTCATGCGAGAGACTGCTGAGCCGCGTAAATCCAGTCCACATCAGCATTGACCGAGGCCGTCGTACTCTGCTGCATCCACGCAATTGTTGGGGTCATGAACGTGATCGGGAACGCCGCCGTCGTCAAGCCCCCCGTGTCGCTCGATATGAAGGCCGCGGCGATCTGACCGTTGACGTACACGGTAATAAGCGGCGTTCGCAACGTGCCCGCCGTCTGACCGGCCGTCGTGGAACTGCTGACCAGAACCTTCTCGGCGTTCGGGTTGAACACGAAACCAAGCTTATAGAAAGTGGCCCCGGCCATGGCCGTGCCCGTAACCGTGTTGATGATGTTGCCAAGGTTGGCCGTGTACGTCGGCGTGCCACCGGCCAGGTTGTACACGAAATCGAAGTCTAGGCCGTGAGTGGCCCCGCCCCGTTTGTGGAAACCGATAAAGCCGGGGGCCGTCGAGAGTGTGCCTCCCGTGTGTGTGATCGGCACAGCCGAGGCCGGCAGCCCAGAGGCATCTACCAGCCCAAGAAACATATCACTTGTTGAGGCAGCTACTGAGGCCGTGCTGTTCTGAACGCGGCATTCAAAGGAAAGTCGGCCCTGAAACGTGCCGCTGGAATTCTGAATCTGAAAAGGGTTGGTCAACGACCCCAGGGCCACACCTTGATGGGCCGTGGTCGAAGCCGCCAGGTGAATGCCGCCCCCGTAGATGCCAGAATCGGTGATTGCACCGTTAGTGTCGAGGTAGCCGTACCAATCCTGAGATGCCCCAAAATTGGCGGCGCTGCCCGTGGCTGGCGAAATTCCGCAGCCAATGAAATCTTCGAACATCTTGATGCCGGTGCGCGGGTCTTGCTCGAAATCAGCCCACCAGGCCCCGGGGGCCCCCGGTTGATTCCAGATCGACGGCGACGGACCGCGCGTCAAATCCTGAATCGTGTTGTTGACCATATTGACAGTTTTCACAGCCATGATGGACTCCTATTTCACAATGAGAGAGTCTTCGAGATTACTGGGGGAGCGCACGGGCATTTGCGCGTGCAACTGTCGATCGACTTCCGAATCCTGAAGAGATTGGGTCAACGTCGCCGTGTCAACCTTGATGTCCGGGGCTCTGCCGATCTTGTCCACATCACGGTAGACACGGTAGCTGATCGTCACCCTCACCAGCACGTCGCCAGGAGACAGTTTGACAGGCGTGCCCACCTTGACCGTCTCGTAGATAGGCTGCCCGGCTTCGTCGATGCCCGTCATCTCCTGAACGTCCTTCGTGGGCATCTTCGTATTGCGCCGGCCGGCCTTGGGGTCTCTGATCACGGGCTCGAAAGTCACGCTATCAGCGGAGAACCCTACCATGTGACGGCAGTAGCCGTGATCGTCAAGGCCCCGTTCGAAATTGCAGCCGAACGGGCACGCGCACACATGCTTCGTGGGCGCGCCGTTGAACTGGTTCTGGGCTTTGACCAGTTTCGAGCGCGTGTCTCGCTTCAGAATGGAACGGTCAATCGAGACAGGAGTTTCGGTTTCGATCATCGTTTTCCTCGGTTCATCCAGGGTAAGTCGTTCCAAGGGCGATCACGCCCCCTGTTCTTCGGTTACGGGCCACGGGCTGATAGGCCAGATCGAGGAAGTGGCCTTCAACGGTATGCTGTCCGGGATAGTTCGGCACATGCGTTTCCTTGAGCCACCAATCCTGAAGGACGAACAACTTGAAATCGCCCCAGGGGATCAGGTAGATCGGGTTGGTCGTGTCCGATTCCAGGCGCGGAACCCAGGTGAGCGGCGTTCGCAGAATCACCGTCTTCCCGTCCTGGGAAGCGATGTCCACGCCCAGGTTGCTATTCTGGGCCATGAGCAATTCTTCAAGAGGCCGGATGACGCCGTAGTTCCCGAACCAGCCCGGCTGGTCGCCGGTGTTGAACGACGGGATGCCGTCAACGGGCGGCTGGAAGTCAGTAAACAAGGCCATGCGGCTGATCTTGCGAACTAAATCGTCGAGGCTGACAGCAACGTATTCGTCGGTGTACGAAGCCCAATTGGGAACCAACGTCGGGTTCAAGCCAACCGTCGTGTAGCCGCTGGGGACGGTGCCGTAGAAACCCTGGGTCGCGGCCTTGGGGAACCATACGTTGATTCCCCAAGGAGTCAGAACGTCGGTGACGGCCGGAGGAGCGCCCCAATAGTTGTTCTCCATCAGCACAGCCAGCGAAATCAAGGCCCGGATGCGCCGAGTCTTGATGTAGTCCACGATGCGGGCCGGCTCCCGGTTCATGGAAATGACCTGGCCGATGATGCCGTAGTTGGCTGTGGTGAAGCGCCAATCGGCCGTCGCCAGGGCCATACCGCCGTCGTCAATGTTCAGGTTGTCACTCGCGGCCAAGCCAACGTTGGCGGCGCTGCCGTTATCGGAAATCATCACGTCCCACTGAAAACCCGTGCCCGACCGGAACACGACCCGGTTCTTGCGAACGAGCTGCCGCATGGCGATCAGGCGCTGAAAGGGTGTGGCAATTTCCGTGAATCTCGGCTTGCCGAGATCGCGTAGCGTGGTCGCGGTCAAGTCCGTGATCTGTGAAGGGGTCAGCGTCGGGGTGGCCATGAAAGATTCCCTTAATCAAAGAAGTCGTCTTTGGTTGCCGTGCCGCTTTGTTCCGGATTGGCGGAAGTAACGTCGCCCGTGCCCATCTCGCGCAGCAGCGCTTCAACGCTCCGAACGGCCTTGCCGTCGCTGGGAGGTTCAGGCGCGTTGCGGCGTGCCGTGGGCTTGGCGACGGTGCCGTTCATCCAGTCCTTGCGGGTTTTGTTGAGTGGATCAGCTTCTTCGGTTTTGGAAGATTCAGTCGTGGTGGCCACGGGGTAGAGTGCCCGGGCCTGAAAGGCGACTTCGGAAGCGATCAGCCCGGTGTCCTGGCCGATCTGCTTGAGAGTGCGCTGGAAGACTTGCACACGCCGGGCGAAGGCTTCCGGGTTGGACCGCTCGACATCGGCGCCAGTGCCGACGCCGAAAATCTTCTCGTAGGGCTTGCCCAAGGAAGCGATGGCATTGTCAAACTGACTGGCGATCTGACGGTTGCGGCGCTCAAGGTCGCGCTTCTCGGAAGCGGCTAGCTTTTTCTCGACTTCCTTGACCCGCTTCAGATTGTTGCCGAGAACGCGCTTCAGTTCCGAGGTCAGCTCCGGGGCCAGTTGTTGTTCAAGAGACCCGAGACTGACTTCATCTTCAACAAGAGCCGGCGCTTCGCGCTGCGGAGCGTTGTACGTGGTCTGCTCTCGATGAGGAAGCCGCGCCCGTTCTTCCGCCAGGCGACGTTGAACCTTGGTATTAATGCGCTGTATTTGATCGCCGAGAAGGTTGGGATCGGTGGCGGTAATCTCTTCGTCCGTGAAGCCCTGTTCCTGGGCCATGCGAACGAGCCACGCCGGATGCGCGTGGCCTTGCGGAGTTTCTTCGGGAAGTGGAGAATTGGCGGCAACGGTTACTTCGGCGGGGGCCTCGATATCGAGTTCCGCTGCCTGGTTTTGTATCTGCTGTTCGGTTGTCAGCGTTTGTTCATCAGCCACCTTTGCCGCCAATGCACCTGTTCTTAGAATCTATCGTTACAAAGAAGTGAAAGAGTTGTCAACTGGTTTTTGAAAAATCATGCCGCACACAGCAGATACTGCATCTGGCAATTAGCCGTGGATGCCAGCGCGTATGGCACGCAAGCCGGCGGCAGCCACAACCACGCAAACCCCCCATACACGTCGGCCCCATTCGCGGCCCCGTACAGTTGCGCCAAGGCAGCAGAGGAGTTCCCGGAACCGTTGAACAACGTGATATAGTTCGTCGGATCGAGGTTGCGGAAGAAGGCCATGCCCAGATTGCTCCCAGAGAGCGTGCCGAGAGGAACGGCCGTTGCCGACGTGGAGACAGTCAGTTCACCCATGACGATGTTCGGGTTCGTGGAAGCGATGTTGAACTGAAGATTGGTGAAAGAAATGCCCGGCAGCACGAACAAGGGCAGATTCTGAAAACCCAAACTTCCCGAACAGACGATTGCGTTGGTTGTTGCCATGGCATCCTTTGTAACACACGTCCCCAGGACCGTCAAAACGTTTCACTGGCGTACCGAATCGCCGCCTGGGGCCGTGGCCTCCTGAAGTTTGGTATGTTCACGGCACTCAAACTGTTCCCCGGCTCTACGGCATGCGACAGATTGGCGACCTGCCTCATTTTCATATTCAGAACTCCATCCAAACGCCTTTGTCGATGCACCCATGCCAACTCAGCCCATCATTGCCGCCGCTCACCAAGATCGAGTTCGAGCCCCACGGCCCAGCGACAACCGAGATCGTCCCGTCTTCGTGCTCTTCGACATGGTGGCCCCTGAGGTTGCCGTAGAGGTCGTTCGGCGTACAGCAATGCCAAGTGCCGTCGTCGACCTTCCAGTAATCGCCAGGTTCCTGCAGGGGACGAGATCCGTTCTCGCGAAGTACCGGGTAGACTCGTCTGCCGGGAGCTTTGGCTATGGTTTTCATTTCCACCTCTCGATTGCTGCATCAATCGCCTCACGAAGCGTCGGCGCGTTGAGCGTCGGGAAGCCTTCCCGGACGAGAAATTTCGCAGGCCGGCGAGGCATATCTGGCAGAAGTCGTCGTCAGGCGTCATCAGCTTTTCGAGCCAGTCGATGCGGGCTTTGTCGGTCATGCTTTCACCAGTTACCCATTCGTGAGATACCAATGCCCCTCGCACTTGCCGTCACGCCACAACCTGCAACCCAGCGAAGGTCTCTTTTGCCTCTTGGCACGTCGGGCATTTCATAGCTTCAACTTGGAAAGAGCCTTGCAGTTCTTCAGGATCGTGATGATCGCTGGCTTGGAATTCGGTGATGCCGACAGGCTATTGACGAACGTCTGAAGCGCTTGAACGTCGGTCTGCACCTGTGCCGTCGCGGCCGTGCTGTTACTCTGTGCCGTGGTCTGGGCCTGCGTTGCCGCCGCGGCTGCACTCGTCGCAGTAGCCAATGTGGCCGCAGCCGCGTCCGCAATCGCTTGATCGGCGGAAGCCTGGGTCGCGAGAGCCAAGAGTTGCTGAATCTGCTGGTCGGTCAGGGGAGGCATGGGAAATCTCCTTTGAAGCGTAAAAGTATTCAGGGTGACGACGACGAATCGCCCGCTGTTCAAGATACCACATTATCACGTCCGCCGTGGCCGCAAGGGCCAAAACAATCCCCAGGAACACGGCGGCGATGATTTCGTCCATCACGTTCCCCCGGTGAACGCCGATATGAACGCCTCGATAATCGAATAGAGGGTTGGCAAATATTGCTCGATCAGGGCAATGATCGTGGCCCAATCGATGGTCCCCGGTAACGTGGCCCAATCAAGCGTTTCCGTGGGCGGCAAATTCATCTTGGCCAGAACCATCGGTTCCAGGGCCGCGACGATCGCCTGAGATTCCGGAGTGGGCGGGTTGCGGAGATACGAGTACAGTCGCTCCAGACGAATCGACCGGATGGGCATGGCCTGAAGCTGGTTGAAGAGGGCTTCTTCGAAATCCATGGGAAGGTTCCTTTGTGAAAAACCCCTGTTCCGGTTAATTTACGGCACTCAGGGGTTCAGGAGAAACGCCGTGACAAAGAGATGTTTCAGTAACTCACCACGCTCCGGGGTCTGCCGAAGATACCGTAGTGGATGATCGTTCGCCCTCCGCTCGTACCGATCGTGCTGCTCGTCCCGCACGAACCGCTCGTGCAACTCGTGGCCGGAGCCGACGAGTAGAACGACAGACCGGCACTGGTCCCGCAAGAGCCATTGGCACACGCGCCAGCCGAATATACGGGTGCGCTCGAGTATGCCGGTGTAGCGTAATAATTGCTCACGGGTGGCGTCCAGGCTGTAGGCTGGGCGTAGTAGTAAGCGGGCTGTGCCGTCGTCGCCACAGGGGCCTGGTAGCTCGTCGTCTGCGCCTGCACGCACGGGCAATACTGCGTTGTCGTTGTTTGCACTGACAACTTGTCAACCTTCGCCGTCAGCGATGTCACTTGAGCTTGGAGCGTATTGATCGCCGCCGTGTTCGCGTTCAGTTGGCCCGCGATTGCCGCGTTGTTCTGCTCGATCTTGCTGATCCGGTCCATCACCGTGTCCTGGCCATAGCTCGCGCCGGCGAGTGCAAAAAGTGCAGGAACACTCAGTAACAGGGAGGCCAGAAAAAAACACTTGTTCTTCATTGGTTACTTCACTCCAATCTTTTTTTGAAGGTCAAGAATTGCGTTCAGGATACGATCCTGAGCCGCTTCAAGGCGATCTAGCCGAGGCGTCATCGCGTCCACGACCGTACCCGGACCAGACTTCTCAACAGACACAGCCGGCGGTCCCAGGGCTCGCTTGCCGCTGCCCTGGACGACGTACTGGCCATCCACGCCCGCGCCGAAGCCGGACATGGAGATGGTCTTGCTCCCAGCCGGAGGCGTCGGCTGGAGCGTGTAAGTTCCGTCAGGCGGCGAGCCCGACAAAGTTACCGTGATGCTCGCTCCCGGCGTCGGCGTGGGAGTTGGTATCGGCGGGGTAGGTCCGGGCGGAACAGGTGACGGCGGCGTGGGGCCGCTCGGGGGCGGGAAGGCTGAAATTACCGACGCCGGAATTTGTTTACCGCCGGCGCTAACCCAGGCCACGGCCTGAGTCGTTATGTGCCGGCCATGGGAGTCAAACCCAGTAGCTGGGTTGAACTGACGAGTCGAAAAAACAACAAAGCATTGTGGCTGAACCTGGGCCACGAAAGCGGGAGTAACGAAACAAAAAGTCCCCCAGGTGTACAGGGTGTAATTTCCGTTCGTCGCGATATCCGTAAGTGGTGTGTAGTGACCATTTTCCGGGTCCGGCGTGACTGGGGCATCATAGGTCTGACCTCCAGCAAAGCTGTTGATGAATGAATCCGGCACTGACCAGGCCATCTGGATCGTATAGAACTGGTCGATAGCGTACTGCGCCAGCGGCACGTTCGTCACATCAATGTCGAGGCTGTCAACCACGAGCGGATTGGCGTTCGGGGCCGACGCCGGCCACGAGCCCGAGGCCCCGGCAATCCCGTTCCCCGTCACCCACAGGCCACCCTGACCGACCAGCATGGATTCGTCCGTGCCATTGTCACCTCCGCTGATCGCCAGGTACTGCTGTATGATGGCGTTCTGGTCGAACGTGCTCTGCGTCCAACCGCTTTTTCCCTGGCCGAATGTTAGGATGTTGTCAACGTGGCAACACATCGCTGGCCCGCAATCACCGTAGGTATCGTTACCATCCATCGGCGCTACCACAGTCTGGCTGCCGGTGCAATCCACAGGCAACGTCGTTGCCGGGATCGCCTTGGGAATCTTGAAGTCCCGGCCCACCTTGGCCTTCATCTTGTCGCGATTGATGAAATAGGCAAAGTGGCCGCCGTTAATGAATTTCTTATGGTCCACCCACACACGCTTTGTCGTGGCCGTGGGGGCGTTGACCGGAACTTTGTGCTGGGCGTCCGTGTCGCCACCGACGAAAGCAAAGGCCAACAAAATTGCACCAACAACAGAAATCGCCCTTTTCAGTGGCTTTCTTCCGCCGATAAATCTCTTGAGGTTTTTCTCGGAAATTCCTTGGACGCGATTGTACGGGCCGTTTAACTGACAGATGATCCTGGCATCGACGCGCTCTTGTATGGTTTCACGTTTCATGCGATGTTCTCTCCTTGATAGAGGTCTTCATACCAACCTTCGACCTTGACGACGTATTCGTGGGCCACACTCTCATATTTCACGTCCAGAGACTTTTCGCTCAGAACCTTCAGATGGGCCAAGCAGGCATCGACCCATTCAAGCATGGCCTGACCAGATCGTAAACCGTACAGTCGAGCGGCCCGGTTGCCGAGTTCGATCAACTTGCCGTTTAGATAGTGAAGTTCTGGTTCCGTGTCCACGATCTTGTCGATCTCTTCGGGAGGCGGCGGTTGCATTCCGGTCAGAACGTGAACCATACCGGCAAGCTTGTCTCGCCACAGTTCCATACGGAGAATGATGCCGCCCGACAGATCGTTCCATTCTTCCTGTTTCACACCGCGGCCCCCTTCTCGTTGGCGATTTGCTGCCGGATGAACGACTCCAGGTAGCCAGCGAACGTGCCCAGCGCCGGACTGTACTGCGTTAAGGCCGTGATGAGACAGGCCATGATCTGGGACCACGGCATCGACGCGCACAGCTTACCAATAACGGCAGAAACGCCGGGATGCTGTTGGTCAAACGCGGCAAGGATCGCTTGCTTGAAACTATCAAAGATCATCGGTTTTTCTCCTCTGGAAATTGTAAGAAGCAAACACGTTGCCGCATGTATCCAGGAGTTTAGCCGAACGCCCTCCGAACGTCAAGATGTCACTGGCGGGCGTCAGCCTTACCTTTCTCGTATGCCGCGTTGCCCGTCGCCTTGATAAGGTCTTCCATGCGCCCGTTGATTTGCTTGTGAATTTCAACAACAGAAGCGGCGGCAGCTTTCACGTCGTCCTTCGCTTCAGAAGCCACAGAAATGGTTAAATCCGTGTTTTCCTTGAGTCCTTTCTTGAGGTATTTATTATCGGCACGTTGCCGGAGATACATGATAATCTGACCAATGGCGAGAACAAGAAAGCCAAATAACGATTCCCAAAAATGATCGCTCATTTCCTGACTCCCGGTTCGTGAATCGGCCCCTTCCCGTTGGCGTACACGCACGCTGCCGACATCGATCTGACCAACTCAATCGTCTGCTTCTCGATGGCAATTTCCATCTTCTCATTGCGCTTATCGAACTGACAATGCAGATCGACAAGAGCATTGGTGAACGTCACCTGAAGTTCGCGAACGTGATCGCCAGAGGCTTTCATGATGCCCTTCAGGAGATCGTCCTTGCCATCGATAATTTCCTTGAGCTGCTTATCCTTGGCAGGCAGATGAATGAACATGAGCCACGACAGCACCGCCCCCAGGAGACCGGCCCCGACCCAGCCGGAACCGCTCAGGGCGTCAACGCTCGTTTGCGCGAACAGTTCATACATCACGCCCTCCGCTGCTGGTCGTGGTATTGCTTTTCCATGGCCGCGATCTGTTCCTGAAGCCCCTTCGGCAACTGCGGCCTCTCGCGCGCTTCCTTGGCGGCACGTTCAGGATCGATAATCTCACGCACGATTTGCTCGCGTTCGTCACTGGCCGATCGAGCGTACAAATCGGCCATGTTCTTTTGCGGATCAGGTGCGGGGGCGACATCGCCCTTATACCTGCCCGGGCTGCGGTTCTCGTCCTTGTTGAAGTAGCCGTAGGCCCTAAGGTAGCGATCTTGATGTTCGCGGCTGGTCAGTATCGGCCGGCCATTGTTATCGAAATCCGTGGGCACGCCCTTTTTGATCGCGTCTTCGATTGCGGCTTGGCGCTGCTTGGGGTGAACGGCAAGGGCAACGCAATGGACCGGCTTAGACCAATCGACCTGGATGTTCAGATCGTCGCCAGCCTTGATCTTCTGCGGTGGCAAAATGGCGGCGTCGTACTCTGCCTTCGACACTTCCTTGGCGTCGATGTAGAAGGTGTCGGGCCGACCAAATTCCCCGAAAACGTGGCGAAGTTTCACTGTCCACCTCCGGTTTGCTGAGGATTTCCGCCAGGATTTTGCCCGCGCAGGAAATTACCCATCATCATGTTGTCGCCCCTTTGCGTTCTTCCCGGCTCGCTGATGCGAGTATACGTCCTTTCGGTCTGGGGGGCCATGGTAGGTTCCTCGCCCATACTGCCCGCGCCCGTGCCGCCGCCTTGACCAGGCTGGGGCTGGGGGGCATCCATGATCGTAAACATCTCCTGAAGATCGGGGTTGTCGGTCAGCTCGCCCACGCGCTTGAGGTAAAAGTTCATGTCGGGCTTGATGCCTTGCTGGGCCAGGAGCGGCATCAGCGGTATCAAATCCTTGAGGGCCTGCTGAAGCTGCATTAGCCGGCCCTGCGGCGTCTGAAGCTGATAGCTGTACGGATCGACGCGGATGTCAAGCTCGTCCCACGGCACGCGCCGACGCATCTCCGGTGTCGTCACCTGGGGAACCGACAGCGACGGCATCCCCGGCAAGCTAAAGGTCGTCTTGTACGTCTTGAATGGATCGTTGTGAATATACCAGCAGATAGCCTTACATGCCTTGGCGATGGCCGAGGACACGTTCTCCTGCATAGCCATCATTGTGCCCGAAGCGTTAGCGTTCAGAAGCTTGTCCTGAGTGGCCGTGCGAGATTGCGGAGCCAGGCCGCCGAGCATTTCCATGTTGCCGGCCTGAGTGCTAAACTGCTGGATCGCTTCCTTGAGCATGAGCAGCAGGTTCTGGTTCGGGCCGTCCATGACGATGGGCTTGATGCGGTCAGGATTATCAACCCGCGGCCACGAACCATCGTCGGCGTTCATGAGACGGTCGGCATCTTCTTCAGAACTGCCGGCCCAGGTGTTGAGTTGCTTACACCTCTCCGACTGACGCGCCAATTTGCGATAGATGTTGTTGACAAGGCAATGTTGGTCGTACAGGTCATGGATCGGGGCCTTGAACCTTATGTTGCCGGGAACTACCTGGGCGCCAAGCATGTGGTATGGTCCGCAGTCGGGGCCGATCCAACGATGCTCGCGAAGAATGTCTCCAAGAGGATTGCCGCCAGAGTCGGCCGGGAACGTTACGATGGTCCGTTCCCTGGGGAGATAAAATTCCCAGAGATCGACCATCGGCTTGTACTCAGACGTGGTATCGACGTTGTATGTCGTGCGCGAAATCACGTCGATCCGCTCGTCGCCCTCCTGGTTGAAAAGCGGGTCGTAGGATTCGACGAGCGTCTTCCTGATCTTTGCATTGTAGAGGTCGGAATTCACCACCGTGTCGAGCGGCACGCGGCAGCGATGGCCGATGTAGCTCACCTCCGACCAGTCCTTGGCGTGGCCGTCGTAAACGAAATCGTCGTCGTCAACCACCTGGGCAAACGGCTCGCCCGCGTGCAAATCCCAGGCTAAATGCGCAGCGTCTGACGGCGTGGCCAAGGCGATCTTGAGCACGCCCATCGAAAATAGGTGGTTCGTGACCCAGCGGCGGAAAGTCTCGCCAAGGTCCATCGCTTCAGACTCGCGGTTGAACGTTGACTGAAGACGCGAGGCGATTGGCCGGTTCTCGCGGCGGAACGTGGAGAGCATGGCCCGAGGGCTCTTGGCCACCAACGAACGGGTGACGATGTTGACGTAGAGAGCCAGAAGGTTGATGAAGACCGGATGCGACGTTCCTTCTTCGGAATAGTTGCGGCCGACGTATTCGAGAACGGCTTGGCGTCGGGCGTCCCGTGGGTAGCGCAACATGAGCCGATCGCGCTGCACGGCTGCCACAAGCCGTCCAGGATCGACGCCCCGCGCCGAGACGTGGTAGCCGTTGCCGTTTGAATTGGCTTCGGCAATGCGCCCGCGTCGTTCCAGTTCGTTCAAGATGTTCTTTCAGCACCTGTTCTTACACCCACGCCTCTTGCCTGCGCTTCAAATCCTTGTGGATTTCCATGCGCCACTGGAGCGATCCGGTTTGAACCTTCTCGGCCACTTTATTGATCCGGTTGACGCCGAGAAGGCCCATCATCATGCAACAAATGCCATCAGCAACGGTTTGATCTCCGTGGTTATCCTTGGCTCCCGATGAATCCATGCTCATGGTGACAGCTCCGTAGGTCGGATAACCATTCTTGTTATACTTCCACGCCTTCATTTCCTCAAGCGCGGATTGGGATCGGTTCATAAAGTCGCCTTTCTTCAGAGCTGTTTCGTACTCCTTGAGCATTATTTTCATATTCTCTGGCATCGGGTTGAATCCGGGATCGTTTGCTTCTCGAAACTTTCCTCTCAGCACCAAGTCTGTGTGATGATAATAAACGTGGCGATATCCCATGGCCATGAATTTCTTGGTGAACAAGGCGCCCGGCCCCTTGTGTTCCCAGGAAAAAAGCGGCGGCGTTCCGGACTCGTCAAGAAACAAGCTCAAAAGAGCAAAACAAAAAATGGTAAATTCATCCGGCGACAAGTGAGGATTCTGGTACTCCAGAACCTTTTCCCCGCAATCCGCATTTCCCAGAGCGATGCACGACGGCGAAGCGCCCGTGCCCATGGAAATATCAGCACCACCGCCGTAGCGGGCGGCAGGAATCTTGCCAGCCACATTCGGCATTACCCAGAGCCATAACCTCCCTTCTCGATTCGGAACGAGGACGGCTCCCTTGCCGGTTTGCCTGTCGTACTGAAGTTCGCCGGTCCAAAGCGGAGAACGGGCGTGGCGGCGCTGGAGTTCATTTATCAGCACCGCGTCAAAAAACTGACTGACCGAGCCGGCGGGGTTGATGTCGAGGTCGCGCGATATTCCCCACGGGTTTTTTTCGCCAATCCTCTTGACCATTTCGTCATACCAGACCGAGCGCAAACCAGGCCGCGGACCTCCCAGAGGCTTGCCGTCCTTGACAAACTCGTAATCGCCAGGGAACGTGTAGGTCTTGTCGAGGACGCGAGGAGGGCTGTCAGAGACGTAAGCCCCGGTCATTTTTTCGGGGTGCTGGCTCCAGTGCATCCGCAACTTGTACACTTCCGGCGTGATCGACAAATCGTAGAATTCCGTGTCCAGGCCCTCGTGGGTCGAGTTGAAAATGCAGCAGTCGGACGTGTGGGCCGTGCCGACGCGAATCTCGGCCCCGTTCTTCACCTTGGCAAATTCATCCATGAGCATGGCCCGGCAGCGGCCGGATATGCCGGCGTCGGACGTGCAAGCCTCGCCCGTGATCTGCGTCGTCGAATCGTCGTCGCGGCCGAAGAAGCGCTTCTTTCGTTCGATGCCGCACCTGGGCAACAGCCAGCGCGGCAGGTTTTCGATGGCGTAATCAAGCTTCCAGAAAAGGGAGTCGGCGTCGGCGCTCTCGACCTTCTCTTCGTTGCGGGAAATGCAGTGGAATTTCGAATACGGGTGGAAGAGGAAGTACCAGAGGAACACGAGCAAGCAAAGCCAGCTCGCCCCCATCTCGCGCGACTTCTCGATCAAAAGACTTTTCTGGTTCTCGATCACCCAGATCAGGCCGGCATCGTCAATCTCGTCTTCGTCCTCGCCTTCAGGCCACGGAACGCCGGGTTTCTTGAGGAGGGCCCTTTTCTGTAGCTCCCATGGAATGAAGGGCATCGCGGCGACAAGTCCGGATTTCTTGGGGTTGAACTGCCAGACGAACAGGCTGATGAAAAAGAGGATGTCATGCTTGCACATCTCGCGCAGTCCATTCTGAAGATCAAGGTCATACTCGGCCCTTTTCAGAATGCCCAGACGAATCTTGAGGTTGTCGAGCGGATCGTCAGGAATCTTTTTCCACCACGTCATTCGTTTGGTTCTCGTTCATTTTTTATTTCTCGTGTTAATTCCTCGATCAACGCCTCGCACTTCTCAATGGCCCGCCGCGTACCCTCGTCCGGCCCCCGCGGATCGTGGACGACATCGCCATGCTCAACCGCTTCGCCCTTCTGCTGGGCCTTCCATTCCCGTTCCGCCTTGGCAAGACGATCGGCAAACTTGGGCCAGTCATCCTTGGCCTGGTCGCGCTCCTTCTTGTACGCTCCGCTGGGCGGCTTGCACGTTTGCTCGACGTTTGCAAAGGCCCACCTCATGGCCCGGAGGCTTTCGGGAATGTCGGGCTCGTCCTTTTCCGTGCCGATGAACAGATCGACCTTGACGGCAATAGCGTTGCCGGCCAGATTTGTTCCTGCCGCGTGCGCCTCTGCTTGACGTTGACGCATCTGATCACCCATGGCGGCGCGCTTCTCTTCCGTCCAGGCAGACGATCTGGTATTCGATTTTCTTCTCTTTCTGTCCATGTATCACTCGGAGTTGCAGCGCTGTATCACAATCGGGATGCACAACCAAGCCGCCAGGAAAGGCGGCTGATTTTCTGGTGGAACTCGGCTGCAGGATTCCTTCAGGTTGTCGATCAGTTTCTGTATTTTGTCCATGGATTGCCCCAAGAAAAGAAAACCCTTGCCAAAACCTTCCTACGCAAACTAAAGTTTAGCGTTCGCTGCCGTGCCCTGGCAAGGGAAAAGTTTTCAGAATGATCTTGCTTTTTGGTCTTGGGTGTGGAAAATAAGATGAGCCGGGCCAACCCGCAAAGATTGCCCGGCTCTGAAACTGACCCGTGACCACATCGTAACGAACCATACCAGGGTTCGTCAAGGTCACGGAAGATTTCAGCGAAAATACTTTGCAAAGGCCCCTGCCAGCCCACAGGTTCCACGCGCAAAAATGCTTTGCGCAGCGCAAAAAAATGCTTTGCGCCGACTATTTTTTCAAGATTTCCAAACTGGAGTTTCGGGAGGACGATTTAGCGTTCCCTGAAGCTATCTCCGGCCTCTGACAGTCAACGAAACGCCTGAAAGTGGCGTTTATGTGCAAAATGTCCACCTTCGGGGCGCAGCGCCTCGACCAAACCCGATCGGGCCTGGTATGACCCGTAACGCTGCCGAGGAGCCATCCTGTGCCTCATACGCCTGGATGTACCGCGTCAAAAGGCCAACTCTGACCCTGCGGCCCCACCACAGGCCCCTAACTCCATGAACGGCGTCTCTTCCTGCTACGGTGCATCCCGTGTGCAGTACGCCAAGGTCAAAGTAGACTGCACCCTCCTCGGGTCTCTTTTATGCACTCGCATATGGGGGAACCTTAGGAGGGGGTACAGGCACGTTCGCTGCTCCTTCGAAGTGGTACTCCACGAGAGGAGCACGGATTGAATCCGCGCGCCATGGACAGTTCTTCTCGCCCCAACTGTCAACCCTTTTCGGACAACAATCAACGTACAGGCCCCTTTGCAGTTAACAATGTACGGTAAAAGGATTTACCGTCATTTTGTAACCGTAAACATTATCCGCAAACCTTCTACAGTTCATTGCTCACTGTCCACGGGCCCGTACCTTGTTCGTGATCCTTTTTCTGTGTGCCTTCTCGGTTGGTTTGTGATTTAAGTCTGTGTGTTTGAAGTGGTTAACCTCACTTCCGCGCCCACACAGGCCCGTGGAGGGTCTGGGCACAACAGCAGCGTGACGGTCACCACCAGCCGGCGCGCGCCGGCGGGTGGCTGGTGCTGAGGTGGGGATGTGGTGGTGTGCGTGGGTGGGTTGCGAGTGGGTTGGACGCACAGACGCACAGACGCACCGACACCGACGAACCCACAGAAGCACGAACACACGGCCACAAGGCAACACAAAGCAGCGCGCACAGAACACCCAAGACAGATAACCCAACGTAGATCACCCGTGTTCGGGCAGAGTGCACGATGGATCACGCGCGCGCGGATTGATCTTGGGGATTTTGACGGGGCGGGAAGTGGTGAAGGCGAATGTTTCGCCGGCCGCAACAGCCTGGCAAGGAGACGAAGATGACGAAGATGTGCGAAGTTGAAGTGTGCGTGGTGGTGGACGCGGATGGCAACTATGCCGCGGGCGTTGATTTGGAGAGTGCGACCCAGAGCTACAACGACACGATTGGGGCGCTGGAAGCAGCGGAGGGCTTTCGGGTGGTATACGTCAAGCTGTCGGTTCCGCTGCCTGAAGCGATTGTCCTGGTCGGCGAAGTCCCGGCCGATCAGGCACAAGCGAAGATGTTGATTACCCAGGCGTGAGTTAGGGTTGCACGGTCCGAGGTGACGGGCTGCTGGTCGCTGGCAGCCCGACGCCGTGTATCGTGATTGTCGGGCAGGTGCTCGGCAACGCGGCCAACCGGCGATCTGGTTGGAGGACGCTAACTCGGAGAATGAACATGAGTTATTTTACCAGTCCGGCCGGCGTCAACTGCGATTGTGGCCAGCCGGCCATGTACACTGAGCTCAACAATGCCCCATGGGGCATTGTAAAATGCAGGCAGTGCGAATTAGCCGAATACTTTGCCAGCGAACGTCGCCGCTGGCAAAGTATCGTTAACGAGTTCGTCAACGATCCGCTTGGCAGCGATGATCTGGCTACCAGGATTGATCTGCCTCGCGATCTTGGCGACATCGTCAAGGCCGCACTAAAAGCCAAAACGACCCACTACGGGCACCGCATGACGGTTGCCAGAGCCAGGGAAATTGGCGATCCAATCGCGCACGCCCTATCCATCGGCGCCGTATATGTCACTCGCTCATCCACTGGCGGCGCGATGTGGGGCGTATGTCGTTGCGACGCGTCGCCGGAAGAGATCCGGAGCGATTGGTGGGACGAACCTTACGCCTTCGCGGGCGGCGCGGCTGCAGCGGCTGTTCGCGACGCAGCCGGCCGGGGGGCCCTTGTCGCCATTGTTGATGGCGCGGTAGTGCTGTGTCCAAAGACGACTGGTATTGAGGGGGCCGACATTGGTGACTGGTCGCGAGCGGCGGACCAGGCCAAGGTCTCCCGTTCCGTCGCAAGCGTGCTCGGGAGAATCTCATGACCTGGTCGTGATGCCCCCCATTCGCACCGAGAGGCCGCTTCCGCAGCTGGTGCGGATCGCCCTTAAGAATAAGTAGCGTCCCTGGTTCAAAATTTACACAAGGAGAACGATCATGTATGCCACCAATTTCTGGCTCGACTCGCCGGCCCGTAAACTGCTTGACGATCTTCGCACGCTGCTGGATTCCGTCGATGAGGACGGATGCCAATTGAACGACAACGCGATGATCGTCAAGGGTCTGACGATGCTCATGGATGAGTGGCAACGCGACCACGGCCAGGTCAAGGCAGACGAGTCAATCGACACACTGAGGCTCAAAACGGCTCGTGGTGAGCCAAGTATGTAGTTACCAAAAGTATGGAGACCCTCAACGCAGCAGGAGTAGCGGCATCCAAGCTCCGGTGGGGCGTCCTTTTTCGCTGTAACATTTTTCTCGCCCGCATCAATACATTCGTGGAGGTCAACATGAGCAAGCAAACTGTCGAGCAAGAGTTGATGACGGAATGGGGCTATACCTGGGATCGCGCCTGCGAAATGGTCAACGACCATATCGACGCCGTGGCTGCGGCGAAAATTGGCGGATGGAACAATCGCGAAATCGCGAACAAAGTCGTTGATTTGTGCGCCGGTCGGCTGCAATTTGCCAACGGCACATTCCACGTACCGGACCCGATCCAGCAATTGCTGCGCGGGCCGAAGGTCGATCAAGACGGCAAAATCATCGGCGGCATTTGGCATGGCATGACACCGGACGAAGTAATCGCGGATCGTGACGCATTCCGAAGTAATGTGGGCCACGGCCCGTAATGCAGCAGAGCTGGTCCCAAGCCCAGCGCCCCACGTCGGGGAATGCAGAGGGAGGACGCTATCTCGGAGAAAAACCATGAACGAAACTCACATGACAGTGTGCTTCAGCGAGCGTAGACAGCATGGACGCCGCAAGAGCGCCGTGGCGAAAAAACACGGCGGCAAGTACGTTTGCAAGCGAAACGGGTTCAATTGGATTGAGGCGCCGACAAGCGAAATCGGCGCGAAGATCCTGCAGGAGTTGGGTTACGCCCCGAGATGGTCGCGGTAATACTCCGAGTCCCGCCCCAGCGGGACGCCTTAACCCAGCACCCCGGAAATCCAAAGCACCGGGGTGATGACCATGGATGCCTTCGAACTCAAACGCCGCTTCAAGCTCCAGGCAAAGGCCCTGGCGAAGCTGATCGACTTCGGCCCCGAGCCAGAGGGATTGGTCAACCGAGCGTCCGGCAACGCCGTCTGCGAAATCTGCGGCCTGGAGACCCTCAACGCAGCAGGAGTAGCGGCATCCAAGCTCCGGTGGGGCGTCCTTTTTGACACGAAACCGGAGAATACTAAATGAAACTTCCTTACCTTGACAACAGTAATTCGATGGTCACCAATCTCGTTGATGGGTTCACGGAAAGAAAAAATATGGAGGTGTCAGTGCTTTCCGGCCATCTGGGAATTGAGATACGAGTATTCCAACACCAGGAGTGGCCAGCCCACGACGGAAAACTGTGGAGGAAACTGTACACCTGGGACCAAGTCGCCGAAGTGCGAAGAGACGTGAACGACTGGATACGCACAGAGGCGCAACATCTGCTGGCTGAATGCGTCAACGGACTGCCGGCAGAGACCGTTGATATCACAGGAGAGAAACTGTGGCAACCAAGGTCGTGCTCCAGGCCGCTGGGCCAGAGTTGATCCGCAGGTTCATGGCTGGCGAGATTGTCGCCGGCTTGACCGGGTACTATGGCGATCCGGCGAGGGGATTTGCTGGCGGGTATCAGTCGTAATCATCGTCTCGGCCAGGCCAATTACGGCAATCCCTACCCGCTGGGCAAGGGCAGTCCGTGATGCTGGCCGAGACTGGCCGCCTACTCCGAGGCGTTGCGGCATCCGAAGTAATGTGGGCCACGGCCCGTAATGCAGCAGAGCTGGTCCCAAGCCCAGCGCCCCACGTCGGGGAATGCAGAGGGAGGACGCTATCTCGGAGAATGCAATGACGACAATCGCCAAGAAACACACAAAGGTATCTGTTCTAGCCATGGCCAGGAAGAAATGGGGAGCGCGAGCTTATCTCGAAGAACGCCCGAATGCACCCACTGCCGAGCAACGCGAAGCCAACGGCATCCGCCGCCAGGAACTAACCGCCGAACTGAAGGCGATGGACGAGAAAATCAAGTCTTTTGGTAACACCCGCAAAACTCTGCTTGACGCTGCCGAGTTCGCCGTGGACGTTGACGGCGACGAACCTTCCTGGACGCAGCTGGTGAACGCTGTGCGGCACGCTAAGGATTTTGACAATGCCGTCGATAAGCGGAAGGAACTGTTCGACGAGCAACGAAAGATTCCCCACGGCTACACGCATCGATTCGGAATCTACACGGTGGATAATATCGGCGGAATTGCCATGGCTCACGAACACGCCAGAGCCGATACGCTTGAAGAACTGGCCCAGGCAATTTACAAGCGAGACTAACCATGACAGCATTCGTGAACGTGTTCAACGCCGAAGTCAAACGATCTGATACTCCGAGTCCCGCCGGGGATTTCCGCGCCAGGCGTACCAGGAGGGCATCGCCAAGCTGTTGGTGCCGTTGCTTCGAAAAATGTGAATCTCCCTGCCGCCCTGCGTGTTCCCGGCGGGGGTGCAAGATCACGGGAACGGGGTTGGACCGATCCGATATTCGGTCCCGCTTTTGGGAGCTGGCGTACAGCTCCGCGAACCCTAAGACGCTTGTGAGGAGGATTCCCATGAACGAAATCACCTTGGACCATATCCGTCAAGCGGCGGAGTGGGCGAAGACCGCTCAGTACCAGCAAACCATCGGTGGCCTGACTCGCAACTACAATCAGTCCGAGGGTTGGGACTGTGGTACTTCATGCTGCATATGGGGCGCGGCCAGCATCATTGCCGGCAACGGGCCGGCGACAACGGGGCCATCTGTGGATTGGGCAAAGCAGAGCATCAATCATACTGTTGCGCGAGCGCTCATGAATTCTGAATCTAGCACGCCAGAGCAATTGCTCGAATCGCTAAATGCCGACCTGAGCCGGGCCAACCTGCGCGAGGCCGACCTGAGCGGGGCCAACCTGCGCGGGGCCAACCTG
>Ga0265356_1000003_pt1 | contig 43423 bp, 36 predicted proteins | sample NZE4metagenome_FD_189075 | JGI IMG/M metagenome (GOLD analysis project Ga0265356, IMG submission 189075) | Rhizosphere microbial communities from Maridalen valley, Oslo, Norway - NZE4 | ecosystem: Host-associated > Plants > Roots > Rhizosphere > Soil | place: Norway: Oslo | collected 2017-09-15
CTTCGATTACAACGCCTTCGGCGACCAATTCAACACCAACGGGTTTGGCATCAACAACGCTAATTCGGATTCACTTCAGGGGGCGAATGTTGGCACGGCGTTGAGCGATCAGGTCTCGTTGCGCGTGCATCTGCGCCATTCCAACAGCCACACCGGCGTGCCGGGGGAATGGAGCTTCAATGGCTACGACCCGCTGGTGGACGTGAATGGCGTGATGCTGCCGCTACCGCCCGATCCGGGCGAGTGGTCGCAGCTCAACAGCCTGCTGGGGAGCGTGGAACTGGCCGTGGCCGCGCCTTCGGGATGGCAGCATCGCTTCACCGGCTTCGATTATCTCTATCGCTACCACGATGTGAACCTGAATGGCGATCCCGACCGCGTGAGTCCGCTCTTCGGGCAGTTCGACTTTTCTTCGCACGAATACGATCACATCAATCGCGTGGGATTTGAATACCAGGGCGACTATTCGGAGCGAAGCTGGACCCATACCACTCTTGGCTATCGCACCGAGAATGAAAACGGCGTGGTTGGGGACCTGAACTTCCCTCCGTCCGCCTCCGGGCAGCGTTTGAATCAGGACGCGTATCTGCAGCAGCAGCTTACCTGGGGAAGATTCTCGGCGATCGTGGGCGGGCGGTTCGTTCACAGCAGCGTCTTCGGAAACATCGGCGTGCCGCGAGTGGCGCTGACTTTGTTGGCACGACGAGGTGGAGATGTTTTTTCTGCAACTCGGCTGCGTTTTTCTTATGCCACGGGTTTCAAGGAGCCTCGACTGGAGGAGACGTTTGCCGGGGCGCCGTATTCCGTTCCGAATCCCGGACTAAAACCCGAGCGGGTGCGGGCTTTCGAGGCGGGCTTCCAGCAGGACTTCTTCAGCGGAAAATATGCGCTGAACGCCACCTATTTCAACAACCTGTTTCGCGACCAGATCAACTACGAAACGGTCAACCCGACCACCTTCGTCGGTGAATACTTCAATGTGAATGAGGCGTTCGCGCAAGGTGCGGAGGTGGGGTTGCAGGCCAAGCTCCGGTCGCGGCTGCTGCTGAACGCTGCGTACACTTACACCTCGACACAGATTCTCGAGGATCCTGCGCCCACCGATTCGCAATATAATCCGGGGCAACCGCTGCTGCGCCGGCCCAAACACTCTGCCACGATGCTGTTGTCTTACCTCGGGACGCGTTGGGGCGCGAACCTGAGCGGAAGTTTCGTGGGCCGGCGGCCGGATGATGATTTCTACGGCTTCAACATTAACCACGCGGCTGGCTATGTGCGCGCCGATCTGGGCGGATGGTATGCCATCAACCGCCGCGTCACTGCCTATGCGAATATCGAGAATGCGCTCGACCGTCGCTATAACGAGGTGGTGGGCTATCCCGCGTTGCCCATCAATTTTCGCGTGGGGTTTCGCTTTAGAGTGGGAGGGGAATAAGGACGGAATGTTGCGGCGGGGGCTTACGGGCTGCAAGAATGGCCAAATGCAAATAAGCTCACAAACCTCGGGACCGCGCCTTTGGCTGGCGCTCCACAGCAGTCAAGACGAAGATCCCCCCGCCGCGATGAAAAAACGCGTCGTTAGAGAGGGGATGACAAGGCCGGAATGACAACGAAATCGCGCCACTACCCGAGGCTGAGTTAGCTGGCCTTCTCCGGCGAACTGCGCATGGGCAGCGGCATCGAGGATGCCAGCTTCGCTCCGAAGTACTTGGCGCGCGCCACCAGCAACTTCTGCACTTCCACTTCCTGCAGCGGCTGCTGCCGGCCCAGCAGATGGGTGACCAGGGCAATCTGGGCGAAGTGCTCCACGGTTTCCATCTTCATGTAGGCGCGCTCGAGTGTGTCGCCGTAGGCAACGACGCCATGATTCGACATCAGAATAGCGTCGTAATGCGGGACAAAGGGCTCCAGGGTGCGGGCCAATTCGGAAGTTCCCGGCGTGCCGTAGCGCGCCAGAGGAATGCAGCCCAGGCCCATCACAACTTCACAGACCAGCGGCTGGGTCAGCGCGATGCCAGCAGCCGCAAATCCGGTGGCGGTGGGCGGATGCGCGTGCACGATGGCTTGAATGTCGGGCCGCATGCGGTAAATCAAAAGATGCATGCCGATTTCGCTGGTCACGTTGCGGCGCCCGGAAACGCGCTGGCCTTCCATGTCGACCACGACCATGTCGGCCGCGCGCATGTTGCCCTTGCTTACGCAGGTCGGCGTTACCAAGATGCGTTCGCCCTTCAGCCGGACCGACAGGTTGCCGTCCATGGCGGCAACCAGGCCGCGCTCGTGCAGCGTGCGTCCGTAGCGGACGATTTCTTCCCTATGTTTGCGCTCGCTAGACATGGGTACCCTTAGGGGAGTGGCGAAAAAGCGGTTCCACAACAGGCAACGGCATAGTACCAGCCCCTTCGGACAGACACAACGAAATTTACGAAACTTTAGATGTAATCCGGAGGGCACGATGCAGACACATTTCCCGATAAGCATTTCCCTATAATCAATGGGCGTGCTGGTTTCTGATTTCAACTTCCATCTGCCTGAAGATTTGATTGCCCAGGCGCCCCTGGCTGATCGCTCGGCTTCGCGGCTGCTGCATGTGGAGCGCTCGACCGGGCATTTGTCTGACCGGGGATTCCGCGATTTTGCGGGACTCTTACGTCCGGACGACTTGCTGGTTCTTAACAACACAAAGGTGTTTCCCGCCCGGTTGTTGGGACGGCGGGTAGGGGTGAAATCGCAGGCTGTGAGTACGCATAACCCGGCGGCTCGAGATTTTCTGCAGGGCCGCGTCGAGGTGCTGCTGACGCGCCAGCGGGGTTCAGGTTCGGGTCCTGATAAAAGCGAAGGCGAGAACGATTGGGAGTGCCTGGTGCGGCCGGGACGCAAAATCCAGGTTGGGGAGCAGATTGTTTTCGGGGAACATGAGGAAGGGACCGGGGACGAGCAGGACGCGCTTCAGGCCGAAGTCATAGCCCGCGGCGCCTTCGGCGAACGAACCGTTCGGTTCCGGCCCGTGGATGATTTTTTCGGCAGGATTGCGCGCATCGGGCATGTCCCGCTACCCCCCTATATCGCCCGCCCTGACTCTTCTGCCGACCGCGAGCGCTACCAGACAGTTTATGCGCGAGAGCGCGGTTCCGTGGCCGCTCCTACTGCCGGGCTGCATTTCACTCCGGAAGTCCTCGCCGAAATCGCGGATCGCGGCATTGAAACCACAGAGGTCACTCTGCATGTCGGCCTCGGAACCTTTCAACCCGTGCGCGTTGAGCGTGTGGAAGAGCACAAGCTGCATCGGGAATCGTTCACCATTACGCCGGCGGCTGCGAACCAGATAAATAGCGCTCTGGCGGACTCGCGGAGGGTCATTGCCGTAGGAACCACTACTGTCCGAACTTTGGAATATGCGGCGCAGCGAGCCGGAGGCGGCATTTCCGCCGGCTCTGGCGAGGCCGACATTTTTATTTATCCTGGCCACAAATTGCAGGTAGTGAAAGGCTTGCTCACTAATTTCCACCTTCCGCAATCGACGTTGCTCATGTTGGTGTGTGCCTTCGCCGGACGCGAGAACGTGCTGCGCGCCTACGATCATGCGGTGGAGCAGCATTACCGCTTCTACTCGTATGGCGACTGTATGTTTCTGGCGTGAAATGTTCCCTGACTGACACCTTCTGCGGTTCGTGCGCTGCGCTATACTTTATCTTCAATCATCGGCAAGCGAGATTTTCGTCGAACGGAGTTTCAGCAAGCAAGATTTTCGGCCAGCAAGTTTCCCGGTGAGTACCAAGAACGAGCGCCATGACTACTGTTCAGAAGCAGGTCGTCCCGATTCAGGACCTGGTGGCTGAACTGCGCCAGCTGCCGCAAGCGGCCTTCGACGAAACTGAGACCGTTCGGAAGCTTCTGCAGGATCGGCCGGTGGACGCCAGTTCGCTCTCGACGTATCTCACGTGGGACCGGCAGCACTACACACGCAACCTGATCGACAAAACTCCGCTCTATGAATTGCTCGCCATCTGCTGGGAAATCGGCCAGGCCAGCTCCGTGCATAACCATCGTGACCAAAACTGCTGGATGGCGGTGCCGATCGGGCGTTTGCAGGTGGAAAATTTCCGCGTGATTCGCCAGGACTTGAGCGTCGGCAGTTGCGAGCTTGTGCCCGCCGATACTATCGAGATGAATATTGCGCAGCCCTGCGCGGTTGATCCTCGGGAGCCGGTGCATCGCGTGCTCAACCCGCGCCAGTTCGGCGAGCGCGCGGTCAGCCTGCATGTGTATTCGCGGCCGTTCGATACTTGCGTCGTCTATTCCGCGGAGCAGGGCACCTGCGGAGAAATTCAACTGCACTACCACACGGCATACGGGAAGTCAGTATCGCGGTGAGACCAAGCATGCCGAAGCGGCTGCTGCGCTGCATGTTTCCCAACGTGTTGCCCCGCTTGGTTGCGGCTCTGGCCCTCCTACTGGCCGCGAGTGCCTGCGAACAGAAGGCCACGCCTCCCGCGCCGGCGCCCGTGCAGTATGATCATGTGGCTCCGTCTCCGGTGGGCACCGATCAAAATGTTTTGCAGAAGACCTTCACTCTGAAGAGTTCGGCGGTTTTTCCATTTGAGATCCCGGCGCATGCTGTGCGTCCCCATCTGCACGGCATGTACACATCGTTCGTCGGCAATGTTCACGGGGAATCTGGTAGCACCGCCGACGTTGATTTCCTGGTGCTTAACGAGGATCAATATGGCGACTTTCAGCACCACCGTCCCTCGGAAGCGCTTTTCTCGGTGGAAGCTTCCCACAATCAGGCGGTGAACTTCGATCTCCCGGCTTCCATGGATCAGCCTGTGAAATACTATCTCGTGTTTCGCGGCTCCAGCGGCGAAAGCAAGAAGACAGTCGAAGCCAACTTCAAGGTAGATTTTTAGCGCAGTGTCGGCACATTTGCGAACCGCGTTCCGACGCCTTTTCTGAATTATTTTTCATTGCATCCCCACCGAACCCTCAGGTGACTTTGGGCATTTGCGGGCCGGTCTTGGAGCTGTGAAAATATCCTCTGGGACTCCTGTGTGTCCGCGTGCGGAGGCAGCATGAAAAAGGCTCTGGTATGGATCGCGGTCAGCGGAATCCTGATCATCCCCTCGGTGTATTACGGGAAGCATTTCCTGCGACGGAAGCAGTTGCTAGTTGCCCTAGAACACCACGTTACAGAATCAACCCCGCAAGAGACCGAGCCAACACCGGCAGCGAGCCAGGATTCTGAGCGGTTGGTAGTTATCGCTGGGCCGCTCGCTCAGTGGATGCAGAACGGAAAACCGGAGAAACAGGAAGCGCCGGAAAAGCAGGCCAGTGCTCCGCAAGGTCACGAACAGGAGGGCGTCTCCGAAGATCGCGGCCCGCACAAGCCGTATGCGGGCGATCTCATAGTCCGGTCCTCAGCCACCACCACCGGCGTCGTCGTGCAAAAGATCCTCAACGTCGCCACCGATCAGAACGTTTCCTTCGAGATTCCGTCCCACATCGTCAGCCCGCAGCTGCATGGAAGGTATCGGTCATTTGTGCGGCAGGCCGGAGGCCGGGCCAGCAATGCCAGTGCCGACGTCGATTTTCGCCTCATGACCCAGCAGCAGTACACCGATTTTCTCAATGGCCGCCCCGCGGATGCACTTTTCGCCCTCGACGCGTCGCATGATCAGGATGTGAAATTAACTCTCCCGCCCTCGATGGACGAGCCCATGAAGTACTACCTCGTCTTTCACCGTTCCGGTGGGGCTGAGAGAGTAGTGGAAGCCAACTTCAAAATTGATTTCTAAGTGAGCGTCCTTGCGCGCATAAATTCACTGATAACGCGATAACGCGCAGTAGATGTCACCATAAACGCTCTGGCTGCTAAACTAGCCACTTGCCTGCCCGCAAGAAATCTTCGGAACCAGATGCCGTTGCAACGCCCCCCGCAACACCTTCAGCGGCCCACGGCCGCATCTTTCTTATCGACACGATGTCGTTCATTTTCCGCGCCTACCACGCTATGGCGCGCCAGCGGTCCATGTCGACCAAGAGCGGACTACCCACGGCCGCCATCTATGTTTTCGTTAACATGCTGCGGAAGCTACGCGAAGATTTTTCGCCTGAATACCTGGCCGCGGTTTACGACGTAGCGGCGCCAACTTTTCGCGACCAGCAGGCAGAGGCCATCACCAGCGTCCGCAAGTTCGACATCAGGACGCAAACCTTCACCGAGGTGGAATACAAAGGCTACAAGGCCAATCGCGCCGCCATGCCGGAAGATTTAGCACAGCAGCTTCCTTACATTCGGCGCGCGCTCGAGGCCTATCGCATTCCGATCCTCGAACTTGCCGGCTTCGAGGCCGACGATTTGATCGGCACGCTTGCCCGCAAAGCCGCGGAGGCTTCGCATACCGTCTACGTCGTCTCCAGCGACAAAGACATGATGCAACTGGTGAACGACAAAGTTCAGATCCTGAACCCGCCCAAAGATAATTTGATTTGCGACGCCGCCAAGGTTGTGGAGATTCTTGGCGTCCCACCCGAACGTGTGATCGATGTGATGGCACTGCGCGGCGACGCGATCGACAATATTCCCGGAGCCCCTGGCATTGGCGACAAGGGTTCGGTCGAGATCATCAAGCGCTTCGGCACGGTCGAGCAGGCGCTGGAACGCGCTGCAGAGGTTGAAAAGAAAACCTATCGCGAATCGCTGCAGAACAATCGTGAGGCCATCCTCTTCAGCAAGAGCATGGCGACCATCGACACGAATGTTCCGGTCGAGCTCGATGTCGAGTCGATGCGCGCCGGCGAGCCCGCACTCGACGCTTTGCGCGAACTCTTCACCGAACTCGAATTTACTTCGCTGCTGAAAGAGCTGTTGCCGGTGGTTCAAGTCACGGAAGCAAACTACGGCGAGGCACAGTCCGCGGCCGAGGTGGAGAGTGTTCTCAACTCCGTGGCCGCAGGAAGCGCGCTGGCCGTAGCCGTCGAGCAAGCTGAACCTCTTCCGGAATCTGCCGAAGAAGAAGCTGAACCGGAGCCGCAAGGGTCGATGATGCTGGCGCTGAGTGACGAGGCCCCGCCCCCGCTGCGGGAACCCGCCGTGCGCCGCGCGGCCATTTCTGCCGCGGCGGGAACGGCCACCAGCGTGAAGCTCGACGCCAGCGAGGCCGGCTCAAAATTGTTGTCAGCGCTTACCAATTCCGCTACGCCGAAATCGATTCACGATTACAAATCTGCGATTCATGCGCTGGCGTCGCTCGGCATCGAGTTGGACGGAGTGCGGCACGATCCCATGCTGTATTCCTACCTGCTCGATCCCACTTACTCGTCGCATCGCCTGCCCGAGGTCGCTCTGCGCCGTTTCAATCTCAAACTTTCCGGCGATCTCGCGGAATCCGCCGACATTACGGGCCGCCTGGCTTCCGCGCTGCGCGCCGAAGTGGAGCAGGCAAACCTCACCAAGCTTTACGAAGAAATGGATCTGCCGCTCGTTCCCGTGCTTGCCCGCATGGAGCAAGCCGGGGTGAAAATCGACACCGCCGCTTTGACCCAAATGTCGTCACAGCTCGAGGGCGAGAGCGCCGTTAAAGCGAAAGAAATTTACGACATCGCCGGCAGCGAATTCAACATCAGCTCTCCGCGGCAACTCGGGGATGTGCTGTTCAATCGCCTCAATCTTCCCAAGCCCGTGAAATACGGCAAGGGACGTACCATCTCAACTGCTGTCGACGTTCTCGAAACGCTGGCGGAAGAGCATCCTATTGCCCGAAAAGTTCTCGACTACCGGCAGCTCACGAAATTGAAATCCACCTACGTCGACGCGCTGCCAGCGCTCATCAATCCCGCCACTGGCCGTCTGCACACCACCTTCGGCCAAACGGGAACGGCCACCGGACGCCTGTCCTCGGCGAATCCCAACCTGCAAAATATTCCTATCCGCACCGAACTCGGACGCGGCATCCGCGCCGCCTTCACTGCCGAGCCCGGCCACGTGCTGCTCACCGCCGATTATTCGCAGATCGAGCTGCGCCTGCTCGCGCATTTCTCGCGCGACCCGCTGCTGGTCGAAGCCTACCGCCGCGGCGACGACATTCACACGCTCACCGCCTCGCAAGTCTTCGGCGTGCCACCGCTCATGGTCACGCCCGATCATCGCCGCCAGGCCAAAGTCGTCAACTTCGGCATTGTCTATGGCCTCTCGGCGTTCGGACTTTCGCAGCAACTCGGCATCGAACCCGCCGAGGCCAAACAGTTCATCGCCGCGTATTTCGAGAGATACAAAGGCGTGCGCGCCTTCATCGACAAAACGCTCGATGAGGCTCGCCGCGATTTGAAGGTCAGAACGCTTCACGGGCGCGTCCGCCCCATCCCAGACATCAACAGCAAGAACGCCAACCAACGCGGGTTTGCCGAGCGCACGGCGGTGAACACTCCATTGCAAGGCACCGCCGCCGACCTGATCAAAGTCGCTATGATCCGCATCGACGGCGCTCTGCGAGAACGCGGTCTGAAATCCAGAATGACTTTGCAGGTTCATGACGAACTGGTTTTCGAAGTTCCGGAGAATGAAGTGGACATCCTGCAGTCCCTGGTTCGCGAGCACATGGAGAAGGCGCATCCGCTGGCAGTCCCGCTACTGGTAGAAATGGGAGTGGGTTCTAACTGGAGAGATTTGGAGTAGCGACTTGGCCAGAGCTATGCCCCGGAAGGCATCTGCACGATGGTCAGAACCATGGGCGCGGGTGCCGGAAGCTTGCCGGTTCCGAGCCGCCAGGGCGGCGCGACGGATTAAAGCCAGAAGCTGTTTTGCGCCGCGGACGAAGATCCGGAACCTGCGCTGGCGGCGCGACCGGCGCTGGGTTCGACCCGGTTCCGGCCGCCGTTCTTGGCCTGGTAGAGCGCGGTATCGGCGGCGTTCAGCAACTTCTCCGCATTGGCGGCGGTCGTGCCCGTGGCAATGCCCAGGCTTAAGGTCACGTGCATGCTGGTGCCCGCGACCACAATGCTGCAGTTCGCAATGCAATTGCGGATGCGTTCCGCCAATTCCCAGATCTCCGCCGGCCCGCAATCGGGAGCAACGATGAGGAATTCCTCTCCGCCATAGCGGCCGACCGAATCATAGGGGCGCACCACAGCGGCGATTTCACTGGCGATGATGCGCAGCACCACGTCGCCCGCGGCATGCCCGCGGCTGTCATTGACGTTCTTGAAGTCGTCCACGTCCGCCATGATCACGCCCACCGGCTGCCCGTGGCGCTCGGAGCGAAGCAGTTCGCGGTTGAGGATTTCGAGAATGACTTTGTGGTTCCACAGGCTGGTCAGGCCGTCATGAGACGCCTCGCGGCGAAGCGCGTCCTGGGTGCGGATCAGGCGGGTCTGCGTGACCAGAAGGCGCGCGCTGGAACACACAAAGGAAAGAAAAACCACGCCGGCCGCCAGACGCAGGTGCTCCTGCGCGATGCGCAGAGACATGATCAGCACCAGCAGCGGATAAAACAGATGAAAGAGTTCGCTGTGAATTTTCTTTTCGCGCCGCGGTGCGTCGTGCTCAAGAACGGCGGGCGCCTCTGCACTCTTCCAGGTCGTGGCCAGGGCCAGAGGAATGACCAGCATGATGCTCCAGAGAATGTCGAACCATGCTCCCGTCTTGAGGCCACGCCCCGGACCGTAGAAGTAGAGAGCGTCCACTGATCCCGACAGGGCCAGAAAAAGCCCGAGGCGCCCGAACAATTGCCGGGTCAAAAGGGAGCGGCTGAGACCAGCCCGCAACAGATAAGCTCCCGCGACAAATCCGTAGCCCACAAAGTACGGAGCCCAAACTCCATGCGCCAACTCGCCGGTGGCGTCGGCCTTGGGCAGATAGAAAAAATACAAATAGGCCGCGATGCACACCATCGTACCCTGCACAAAATCGAGAGCCACTAAGGAGTCGAGATGTCCGGCCTCGTGCTCGGGGTCGAGGAACATGGCCATCGCCATGGGGGCGAACCAGAAACAGAACAACATGTTGCTGATCCACGAAGCGGTAGGGGAACCGGGAAACAGATCGTTGTAGACGCTTACGCTCTGAGCTACGAGCCACAGAAGATATGCCGCCGCAGCCAGGCGCCACACGGAGCGCGCCAGCCCTTCCGACCGCCGACTGGCGCGGAAACACGCGACCGCGACCAAACCGCCCAAGACCAGCTGGAGCAGGTCAGACAAAAATGGGCCGCGGGCTGCCGTCCCGAAGGTGGCAACCACACCGACATGCGCCAGCAAAAGAACGGCGCCGGCAATCATCAGATTGCGTTCACGCAGCAATTATCGAGAACCTCGCGTCAGACGATTTTCAGGCTTGAAACTTTTCAGGCCCGTTACTTTTCAGAATTGATTTTTTCGCGGAACCCGCTCAACCCTGAGAGACCACAGAGAGGCACACTCACACTCGTGAGAGATGACAACCCGGCACACTCATCCCCTGCCCCAGTCTAGTATCGCGTACGCTGTCAATCTTTTCATGTCACTCCGGTACTCAGCCCATTGTGACCGTCGGATAGGTCAATTCCAGCCCGCCAGCAGGGCCCGCAGGATTTCCACAGCCTCGGCAAGTTTGGCAAGACGCTCGGGCGCGAGGGAATGAAGATTAGCGGCGAGCGCCGCGATGCGGAGTCGGCGTCCCGTGTGAAGCAGGCGCGCGCCTTTGCGAGTGGCGCGGATGCGCATGCGGCGAGCGTCGTGGGGATCGGCCGTAGTTACGACCAGCCGGCTGCGTGCCAAACCGGCGACCATGCGGCTCATGGTTGGCGGCTTGACCTGCTCGGCGGCCGCGAGTTCACCCAGCGTCCTGGGGCCGCCGAAGACCAGAACCGAAAGCGCGGATAGGCGAGCGGGACCTTCTCCGGTGGCCACATCCTGCTTGCGCAGGCGGCGCAGCAGGTGGATCGCGGCGGAATGCAGCTGGTCGGCAATCGCGAAAACGGGGTCGGTTTCGAGTTCCGGGAGGTTGACTTTGGTCATTCAACTATAGTTAGCTATGCTAACTAATTTGCGAAAGGGAGGTCAAGCGAAATGAACACGAGCGCAGCGGGAATCGGAATCTCACGGCTGGGGCAGGTTGCCATCGTCGCGCAAGATGTGGAACGCGCCGCGGCTTTTTACCAGGATGTGCTGGGCTTGAAGTTACTGTTCAAAGCTCCGCCGGGATTGGCATTCTTCGATTGTGGAGGAGTGCGGCTGATGTTGTCGCGACCGGAGAAGCCGGAGCACGATCATCCCGGCTCGATTCTCTATTTTGCTGTGCCGGATATTCAGGCCGCACACTTCAGAATGAAGGCGAACGGCGCCCGCTTCGAAGACGAGCCGCACCTAGTTGCGAAGATGCCTGACCACGATTTGTGGATGACGTTCTTCCGCGATTCGGAGAATAATCTGATGGGGCTGATGAGCGAGGTGAGGAAGTAATGGCTCTGCTGTTCGCCGAGTTTGTGGGGCGGCGGTTTTGTTACCCAATCCGAAACTAGAGTTTGCAGGCCTGCTCGGAATCGCCCGCGGCGCAGACGCCGCGGTCTGTGCCTCTGCTATCATCGCTGGCGGAGATTCTTACGCGGTATGGAAGACGAAGAGTTTGAGGACGACGAAATTCCTCTTATTTCGGGATCAGGAGAAGGACTCATGGACGAATCAACGGCCAGGGGCGCGGGGTCGCGCCGCGACGAAGATATTGCGCTCGACCTGATGAAGTTCATTGCCATGACCACGGGATACGGCAAGACCGCCAGCAGCGGCGGCGTCGGCTTCACCGGCGGCGGCTCGGCGGCCAAGCCGGAAGAATACGCGGCGCATCTGCTGGAACTTTACGGAAAGTGCCTGATCGCGGTGGAGGGTGGAAAATAAAGGAGTAACCAGCTTCGGGCAAGCCCTTCCGTAATCTCCTATCGTGGGAGGGCGTGTACGATACTGGACCGAGGATATTTGAACCAGGTATGACGTCTCTCCCCCCATCGCAGCTCCCTCCGCGGCCCACGAGATTGCATTTTGCCGAGCCCACTCCAGCGGTTCTTCGACTCAAAGATGGCCGCAGCGTACCGGGCAAATTGAAAGTTGTTTCCCTGACCGGTGGCTTGCTCTCCGTGCCTCACCCGGTCGACACCGGAAGCAATGGCAAACTGATGATCCTGACCGCGGCTGGCATGGTGCTTGGTTCCGCAGAAATGCTGAGCCCGCTTTCCTGGAGCCTGCAACCCTTTCGCTTCGTGGCATTGCAGAGCGATGATCATAATCGACTGCAAACTGTCATTCAGGGGGCTGTCGACCAGAACCGCAGCGATCATGGGCAGATCGAGCGGTCTCGCGCCTGGTGAGCTTCGATCCTGGTTAAACCGGCGCGCTTACCGGCGCGTTCATTCTCTTGGCACGTACTTGATTCCCAACTGATCCAACAAGAAACTGAACTCGTCGGCCTCTTCTTCAATCTGTTCGTCGAGGGCGGTGCCAAAGCCGTGTCCGGCGGCCGATGACGTGCGCAACAGGATCGGGTGACCCGAGCCGGACGCGGCCTGCAGGCGCGCGACCATTTTTCGCGACTGCATGGGGTTGACGCGGTGATCGTTCTCTCCCGTGGGCAGGTAAATGGCAGGATAGGCAGTGCGGGCTTTCACGTGGTGATAGGGCGAGTAAGCATAGAGCGCCTTGAACTGGTCGGGATCTTTCACGGTGCCATACTCGGTGACGTTGAAAGCGCCGTTGGGATCGAGTTCCACGCGCAGCATGTCGTAAACACCGACCTCGGAAACAACCGCGCGGAACAGGTCGGGACGCTGAGTGAAGGCCGCGCCCATGAGCAGGCCTCCGTTGCTGCCGCCGAGAATCGCCAGATGCGCGGGCGAAGTGTATTTCTGGTCGATCAGGTACTGCGCCGACGCGAGGAAATCGTCGAACACATTCTGCTTGTGAGTGAGGTTGCCGGCCGCGTGCCATTCTTCGCCATATTCGGCACCGCCGCGAAGATTGGCATCCACGTAGACGCCGCCCTGATCGAGCCACAGGCGCGCGAACGAACCGAGAAAAAACGGCTTCTCGCTGATGCTGAAACCGCCGTATCCGTAGAGCAGCGTGGGGTTCGCGCCATCGAGCTTCATGCCCTTGCGGCGGATGATGTTGAGCGGAACCCGCGTGCCGTCTTTGGAAGTAGCGAAGTCGCGCACCACTTCGGCGTCGTCGAAGTTCACGGGAGAAGTTTCGACGAGCGCCGTGCGTGTGGCCTTGCCGCTGGCTGCGTCGAAGCCGTACCACGCACCCGGTTGAAGGTAAGTGGACGCGTAGAAGAGCACATCGCCGCCGCCGATCGAAATCACCTGGCCGATTGCCGAGACCGCGGGCAGCGGCACTTCTCCAACTTGATCCATTCCCACTTGATTCATGCCGGGCGCCGCGCCGCCGGCGCCGCGCTCAGCGGGCTTTCGCGCGAAGACACGCACCCGCGAAGGCCCGCCGATGATATCGATCACGTAGAGATGGTTCCACGCCGGCACGAAGTTCTCGATGGAAGCGCGCGCACGGTCGTCAGCGCCGCCAGAACCGACGCCTGGCGACTGCGGAACCACGACCTTGGCTTGCGCGAGGTTGAGTTGCTCCAGCGGCAGGCGCAAAATCTGGCCGCGCGGCGCGTCTTTCCGCGAGAGCAAGTAGAGCGCCGGATCCACGCCGAACTTGACCGAGACCACGCCATCCTCAAAATGCGTGATCTGCGTCCACTTGCCCACGGAATCCATCAGGTAGTGCGCGAACTCACCGCCATCACCGTTAGCCACTGAAACCAGCAGCCAGCGGCCGTCGTCACTGGTGTGGAGCAAAATCTCGGCGATGCGCGGGAAATCTTTGCCGATGACGTAGACGTCTTGTTTCGCATCCGTGCCCAGCTTGTGAAAATAAACCTCCTGGTAGAAGTTGGCGTCTTCGGGAGCGCGCTCGTTCCGCTGGGGATAACGCGTGTAATAGAAACCGGAACTGTCGGCTTTCCACGCGACGCTGCCGCCGCCCGTGGCGAAATTCACGCGCGGGACGATATCGCCCAGTTCCTTACCGGTGGCGACTTCGAAAATATGCGCGGAGCTGTCTTCCGAGCCATTCTCCGAGAGCGCAGCCGCGACATATTTACCGCCAAAGGAAGGCACGTAGAAATCAACCGAGAGCGATCCCTTGGCGCTGGCAGCGTTGGGATCGAAGATAGCTCTCGCTCTGGCGGGATCATCCGCAGACCGCAGAACCACGAGCGCAGGCTGCTGCTGAGGCGGCTGGTATCTTTCGGCGAAAAGCATTCCCGCACGGAACTGAAGATCGTAATACGAAGCGGAACTCGCGGCGGCAAGTTGTAGGAGACGCTCTTTGAGGGCCGCCCGCGCCGGTAGGTGGTCGAGATATTCGCGCGTGCGCGCGTTCTCGGCGGCGCTCCACTGCTTGACGGCAGGATCGTCCCAATTCTCGAGCCAGCGGTAATCGTCCGTGACTCTCACGCCTTGATACTCCTCAGTAACGGGATGCGTCGGTGTGTCGGGCGGCTTGGGAATGGCGGGGCCTTGCCCGAGAGCGCCCAGAGACAGAATGCAAATGGCGAACGTGAGCAAGGGGCGCGTGGGTTTCATGGACCTGCCTTTCAACGGAGCGGCAAAAATTATACACGGGGACAAAGCAACGATTTGATTTCAGCGGCCAACGTAGCAGGTATCGCAGAAAGAGCTGCCAGTGTTCGGGACGTTCCGTCGATGGCCCAAAACCCTGGTACGATGAGTACCCATTTGGCTCGATTAGTCTGCTACCGAGCCGCCTCCGGCCGGAGCGAACTGGTGCGGACTTCCTGGCCTGCAGGGCCAGCCGTGGTACGTAGAACGGGCAGGATGGCAGTGACCCGCGTTCCAGGGCTATTTGACTGGACGTGCAAAGTGCCACCTAACTGACGCAAGCGTTCTCGCATTCCGCTAAGCCCGACGCCAGCGTAAGCCGGTGACTCGAACGCGGACTCTTTTTCGAACGGCATTCCTTTGCCCGCATCTTCGATCTCAACTCTTAAGCAAGCCTCGTCTTGAACAACGCGAATTCCGGCGGTGGAACTGCCAGCATGACGATGAATATTGGTCAGGCACTCCTGCACAACGCGGAAGATGGAGAGTTCCGCCTCTTTGGACAAACCCGCAAAGTCCTGAGGGATGTCGAGCTTGGCGTCGATTTTACTGCGTTCGGAGAATCCCTCGACGTACCAACGAAGCGCAGATGCGAGGCCTACCTCATCCAGCAAGGGAGGATGCAGCAGGTGGGAAATGGTTCGAATCTGCTGATTAGCCTCCGCGACCATCGCAGCGTTTTCGGACACGCGCTTGGCCGCGTCAGGACTTAGCTTATGAGACTCCGCCTGTACCAAGACAGTGTTCATACTGATGGCGGCAAGTAATTGTCCAACGCTGTCGTGCAACTCGCGCGCGATGTGCCTGCGCTCTTCATCGCGCAGCACAGTCATGCGGGCGTTAAGCATTTCGAGTTGCTGTGTCTTGCGACGCAACTCCACAAACACCTTCACTTTTGCCCGCAGCAACTCTGGAACCACAGGAACCGAAACGTAATCTACCGCTCCGTGCCGATATCCCTTCACCCGGTCCAGGTCCGTCACATGAATGCCGGAGACGAAGACAATAGGAGTATTTTGAAAGCGCGGGTGCTCGTGGATCATTTGCGCCGTTTCGAAACCATCCATTCCGGGCATGCTCACGTCCATGAGCACGAGGGCAATATCGGTTTTCAGCAGGTGTTCCAAGGCTTCTATTCCCGATTGAGCCTTGATCAGGTTCTCGCCTAGTTCCCCGAGCATCGCTTCATAACTGAGCAGCTTGCCCGGCTGGTCGTCGACCATCAGGATGTTGATCTTTTCATCCATCGTCACTAGCAATCTGGTCAGTCGCAAGGTTTCAGGAAGCCGCAGCCGGGGCTGCAGTGAACGGAAGTACTTTATCTTATCTTACGGTCTGGACTAAGACGGAATACAGGGAATCCCGTATTTTGACCGAGTTAACCAGATCTCGCCTACAGCGAGTACTTGGGGCGACCCGTCATCCAAGACCGACGAGGGATTTGGGAAGCTGAGCAGCAAACTTTACCCTGTGACCTCTCCTCCAGCAAACCGAATGGGCGTGGCCAAGTGCCTGTCACAGGACAACTTTGGGTCGGAACGTCATTTGGCGTCACAATTGCTTCCTACCTGCCTATATCTTCACTGTTTTCTATCGACCGGCTGGACACCGAAGACCGAGTGCCTACTTTGGAGGTGACCCCCTTTGCGAGGCAAAACCAAAGAACGTTGGAGAGAAATCTGCGAGCGAGCGGTCATTGAGCAAGACCCGGACAGGTTTGTAGCCACAATCCAAGAGCTACTTCAGGTGTTGGAGGACGACGAACAACGGCGGCCCAACGCGACAGGATTGCAGGAGCCACCCTGTGAAAAACCTGCCAAGTTAAGCTGGCAGGTAGCTTAGGAGCGCAGGTCTGTCGGGTCGACCTTCTTCGCTGTGTCTTCTTGGGCGCCTTTATTCGGCGGTGGAATGTAGTTTCGTTGGCGCCGTTCCACAAGGAATGGATAGGAACTAAGACGCCCGCGCAGGCGTTCGATGTGCTGGCGCAATGCCTCCCGAAGTTCGACGAGTAGGAGTTCGACCTCCTCGTCCTTCGTGGTGGCAAGAATCTCCGAGCACAGCCTTCGAATCCGATCTTCCATGCGAAGCATTGCGCGGCACCTGCATCCGACGGTGCAGTAGCGCTCTGATAGGCTATGTGCGGGGTTCCTGCCTGAGCAATACGGGATATCTGGTAGATTTGCGTTTCCAAGACCGGGGGCCGTAACCCGCACCGGGTGAATCGGATGGTCGATAATCGCCCTTGAACCTAACAAAGTGCTGTGAAGACCCAGGAAAAGAAAAACCCGCGCCCGTGAAGGGCAGTCCAGCTTCTTCTTCCTCTTCCTTACTCTTCCCCCATCTTGCGGAGCAGGACACGCATGCCGAAGGTGTAGTTCTGCTCCAGAACTGGAACGGCTGAATCCATGTCGTTGCGCCGCAGCGCGGAAATGATCTGTTCATGTTGCGCCGCCGAAGCGGGGATCAGTTTGGCCTCAGCCATGTAGAAATGCTCGTAGCGGCGGATCGCAAGTCTCAGGTTCGCCACAATCGCAGACAGGCGCGAATTCCGCGACTGGCTCATGAGGGTCTCGTGCCATCGCGTGTCAAGTTCCCGGGCGCGCTCCGGAGTTCGTGCTCCAGCAAAGGCGCGGTTGATGCGCTCCAATTCCGGAATCACCGGAGACAGGAACCCGGCGCTGTTGCGTACAGCCATGCATTCCAGATGGGCCAGCAGCGGATAGATTTCTCGGACTTCCTTCGCCGAAAGCGGTTCCACGGTGAATCCCCTGCGCAGATCGGAGCGGACCAAACCTTCCCGCTCAAGGCGAAGCAGCGCCTCGCGCAATGGCGTGCGACTGACCTGCAGCTTTTTTGAGAGCCGCACCTCGTTGAGCTTCTCCCCCCCTTTCAGCTTGCCGGTGACGATGAGATCGAGGAGGGGCTGGTGAAGACCCAGGCGAAGACGTTTGCGACCCTCTGCGGGAGGGGAAACACGTTTCGACTTTGGCATTTCACAACTGTATACAAAACTCATCAATATGTATACACTCTGCGAATGGTCACTTCCATCGCTCCCGACTTCCCGCCTGAAAGGCGCCTCGAGCCGCGTCAACGCTGGATGTCATTCACGGAGTTCGTCGTTGGCGGTTCTGTCGTGATCCTGCACAACGTCTATCATCGTGTGCCGAACGAGGTCCCGATCCTGTTTGCGCTGGGATGGATTTCAATCCGGCTGCGAAATGGCGGATGGAAAGCGGTCGGCTTGGTGCGACCGAACTCCTGGTGGAAGACCATCGTGTGGGCTGTTATGGTAGGAGTGCTGGTAATAGTCGCCGGACAATTTGCCACCATGTGGGGTGAGAGGGTCTGGCACACGGCGGCGAAGGGGTCTTCGGTGCTCCAGACCACCAAAGCAACCTGGCAGGCGGCTCTCGGCAGTCTGGGCTTAGTCTGGACGTTTGCCGCCTTTGGCGAGGAGATGAGCTATCGCGGCTACTTGTTGACACGGGCCGCCGACGTGGGCGACCGTTCGACGCTGTCGTACCTCATGGCGCTACTCGCCTCCAGTGTGCTCTTCGGTTATGGCCACTACTACAAGGGACCGGCCGGGATTCTGCAATCGACGGTTTCGGGCCTGATCCTGGGAGGTGCCTACCTGCTTTCAAGACGGAACTTATGGATTCCGATCCTTGCGCATGGGTGCGCCGACACCATTGTGATCATCGCATTCTTTTTCGGCTGGGTGGATTAAAGCCGCAGGTCGCCACCGAGGATAGTTCAAGAAAAAACCGCGCCCCTAAAGGACGCGGCTCGCTTAAGCGGAGGTGGTCGCGGCCAAGCCGCAACTTAACGGCGCTTCTTACCTTTCTTCTTCGCTGGTTTCTTGGCGGAAGCTTTCTTCTTGGCTTTCTTCGCGGGCTTTTTGGCGGCTTTTTTCTTTGCCGGTTTCTTCGCAGCTTTTTTCTTGGCAGGAGCGGGCTTCTTCGCCGCTTTCTTTTTCGCGGCGGGTTTGGAGCCTCCGCCTCCACCGGCAGGAGCTGGAGGTTTCGGTGGGACTGGTTTAGGAGCAGGAGGCGCGGGCGTGGCTACCGGAGCCGGTGCGTGAGCATCCGGTTCGGGCAGGCCAGCTTCTTCTTCCTCTTCCTCTTCGAAATCTTCTTCCAGCGACTCGCTGTAAGCGCCGCTGTCGGCGAATTCATCTTCTTCGTCACGCCCGTAGAGCGTGGGGTCGTAAAACGTCATGGATCCTCCTGATCTTTGTGGCGACCCGGGGCGTCCCGTTGCGGCAACGAGCGCCCGGGTTGCGGGCACGAGAGAATTTAAAAGACCACCGGAACTTCTTCTGGAACGGCGCGCGATTATAGCACGACGTTTGCTGCAGTCTGCAAGCGCTGAAAGCATCTCACCCAACTATCCTGTTATCACACGGCGCTGGGCAAAGGGAAGCACAATCGGCGGAATGAATCGTTGGCCGCGGGCCCTGAACCCCACGCCATTCGCTTTTCATACGATCCCTGCGCCGGCAAAGAAAACACGAAATGTGGACGGGGCGGTCCAGCGGCGCTAGTAATATCCAGGCGTTAAAAATGCGGGAAGCTCAAGCTTCCCGCATCCATTCCAACTCGTTCCCAAGGGCTAGTTCTGCGAAAAAGGCAGGCCGGGCAGCACCGGGGTGCCTTCCTGCTGCACCGCTTGCAGCAGGGTTGGACTCAGCCCCAGCGCCTGCAGGATGGTAGGCGCGACCTGCCGGGTGGTCACCGTGGCCGAGACGGTGGCCGGGACCAGGCTGGGGTTTGCGACCAGCAACATGACGTTGGTATCGTCATGCGCAAAGCCGCCGTGATCGCCGATCATGGAAGTGCTGCCCGAATAGGTCACGCCCACGTTCGGGGTAACGATAATGTCGGGCGAGCGCGGATCCTCGCCCGGCTCCAGTCCGCCGAGGTTGTAATTCATTGCCAGCGACGGCCCGTAGTAAATCTCGCCGAGGCCGATCGCTGCCGCACTGCTTTCGAGCAACGCCACCGCCGCTTTGACGCTCGCGCCCTTTTTGAGCCAGAGCACCGAGACATCATCTTCCGTGGCGCCGATGCCGGTCGTGTTCAGTGGCGACTCCGAGTAGGGAATCATATTGTTCGTGGCCAGTATGGTTGCCGGCGTGCCCGTGCCGTCGGCCACGTAGCGGGTGGGGTCGATAGAAGACTCGCCGTGCTTGGCAGTGATGATGACCAGCGTGTTGTTATAGATTCCGGCGTTTTTGAGCGCGTTGACGATCATGCCGATCGCCGTGTCCACGTACTCGATTTCTTCCAGCAGCTTCGGGCTGGGCAGTCCGGCTGCGTTCTTGTAGCCTCCGGAGGCTACGCCCGCCTCGTTGACGGACTCCCCGACGTACACGGCCTGGAAGTTCATGCCGAAGACCGAGGGCACGACAGCGGGAGCTCCGTTGTGTGTCAGGCCCGCGATCTGATTCAGCAACGCGTAGACTTTGATGGCATCGTAGCACTGAATGCTGGCGAAACTGCTGTTCCATCCCGAGGTGCTGACTTTGTCGCGGATAGGATCGCAGGAAGCGCCGGCCACGGTCTTGACGCCGGGCAGAGGCACCACATTCGAGCTCACTTCAGGCGCATAGTAGTCATCGAGGCCGTTGCCGCCGGGACCACCGACGAACGAGTACGAGGGATGCTTGTCAATCCAGGCGGAATACCCGCCGGCAGCACGGATCACGCCGAAAATTGTGTTGACCCGGATAAAATTCCAGGGATAGACGGGAGCGCAGCCCGAGGCCGGGTCGCGCACCAGCTTAAGAGGATCGAGCGAGGCGATGCCGCCTTCTGTGAGCGGGGCGCCAACCGCGCCGCCATTCAGCATGGTGTCATCAAGATCGACGCCCTGGTCGTTGTCGGTGGTGGTTCCGGTCGGCTGGGCAAAAGCCGCGCATGGACCTGCGGCCAGACCGGTGCCGGTGGTTTTGGCAGGGGCATCGAGCGAGCGGTCGTAAGCCACATCGTAATAGAGTCCAGTGGACTTGGGCGTGCCACCGGAAGCCAGCGCCGCCATGCCAGGGAAAGAGTCGGACGGTTTCGACGACTCGGTGTTCACATAGTTGACGCCGGTTTGGCTCAGCGCCGCCATATTGGGGCAGTAGGGAGCCCCGGAATTCACGCCGGCAATTCCATTCGCGCAGTTGTAGAAATCCACCGCGTGCATGCCGTCAATGCTCAACAGCAGCACGTGTTTGATGTTTCCCGAACCCACGGTTTGCGCCGGGGCAAAACTTGAACACGCGATTACCAGCGCAGTCCCAGCCAGTACGAGCCGATTCACCTTCATAGAGAGCCTCCCGAAAGATTTAAGAAATATTGGCCTCCGAAAATTGCGGAAGGCCGAAAATCCCTGCTGAAAATCCATGTCTTTTTCTGCACCTCGACTCCTTGCGACCCGGACACGGAACAAGGAGGAGCGCAGTGTTACCTCTCTTTCCTGATCTGCGGTTGGGCCTGGACTAGAACTGCGGAAGCACCTCCGCACTTTCCTGCTGCACCGACTGCAAGGCATAGGGATCACGGCCTTGATGATGGTGGGAGCAATCTCCAGGGGGTTGAACAAATGCCAGGGGAAACAATTATCAGAGACAGTTGAACCGCAGATGACAGGAATGTTACGGGCAGGTGAAAACGCTTAACGAACTCTTAATCTATGAGATTCTTTGGGTTTCTTGCGACTACCGGGCCTGTTGCACGATCAGAACCATCCCCGGACGCAGGACAGCGATGTCGCGGTTGTCGCGCTTGAGCGCAGCGACGGTGGTCTTGTAGTAGGTCGCGATCGAGTAAAGAGTCTCGCCAGTCTTGACCTTGTGGTGAACCACCGGGGCCGCGGCAGTCTCTACTCGTTCGATCTTGGCAGACTTTGTCACCGGAGGCTTGGCGCTGGCGGTTTGCGCTGCAGGCTTCACAGTGTGTTTCTTGACCGTGCGAGCCGAAGCCACCTCAGTCGCGTGTGCGCTCGGCGTGATCGGCAGATGCAGGGCCAGCACTCGCCGCCCGGAAAGGCTCTCGCCGCGCAAACCGTTCCAGCGCCGGACCATCTGCGGCGAGACGCCGAAATTGTCCGCGACCGTTTGCACGGTGTCGCCGGAGTGAACTTTGTAGCGCGTGATGCGCCGCGCGTAAGTGGCGGTATCCGAAAGCGGATGCTTTCCCGGCGCGACCGGGATCACCAGCTTGGCGTCGGCCTCGAGTTCTTCGGGAGTATCGAGGTGGTTGGTCTCGGCAATCGCCTTGGCCGTCACGTGGTAGGTGCGCGCCAGCGAGGCCAGCGTATCCCCTGATTGCACTGTGTGGTAACGCCACCATAACCGCATCCCCGCCGGAATCGCTGCCATCGCCGTTTCGTATTGATCTTTGGTCCCGGCGGGCAGGTGCAGCTCAAACTTTCCTTCGCGCGGCGTGGTCAACCGCAGCAGGCTGGGATTCAGATCCTGCAAGTCCTCCACGTTCCCACCCACGCATTCCGCCACCAGCCGCAGATCGACCGGAGCAGTGAGCGTCACGGTGTCGTAGTCCGCGGGATGCTCCATCGCGACCGCGTTCAAGCCGTACTGCGACGGATTCTTGGCCATGATGGTCACGGCCAAAATGATGGGGACATAATTCCGCGTTTCCTTGGGCAGAACGTTGCGCCGGTAAAGCTCCCAGAAGTCGGCAAAGCCGGTGCGTTTCACCGCGGACTGCACGGTGCCCGGGCCGGAGTTGTAAGCGGCCATAGCCAAATACCAATCGCCGAACTCGTTGTAGAGATCTTTCAGGTGATGCGCGGCGGCCCGGGTGGATTTCTCGGGATCCTGCCGGTCATCGACGTACATATTGTGCGAAAGCCCGTAGCCGCGGGCCCGGCTAGCCATAAACTGCCAGATGCCGCGCGCGCCCACCCGCGAGACGGCCAGCGGATGGAAGCCGGACTCGGCCTGCGCCAGATAAATCAGATCCTGGGGCACGCCTTCCTCTTTGAGGACCGAAACCATCATGTCGTGGTAGCGGCCGGAGCGAGCAAATGCGCGCTCGAAGTTACCTCGTCCGCGATTGGAGAAGTAGGTGATGTAGCCGGCCACCTGGTCGGTCATCATCAGCGGCAGGTCGGAGTGGGTCGACTTGATTTCCGCCTGGGCCTTGGCCCGCACGCCGGCATCGGCCGAAGGCGTAATGCCGTTCGTCTCATCGATGGGCGCCGGCTCGGACTTCTGCTGTCCTTCCGCGTCGCCTGCTGCATTGTTCCCTGCTTCGCTGCCGGGTGCTCCGCCCAGCCCGTCCAGGCCAAGCTCGTTCACTCCAGCCACCACGCGGTCGAACTCCTTCTGCAGGCGATCGTCGGAGCGGACATCCAGATTGCTGCCCAGCATCGCGTTGAAGGCGTTATCGAAATTCTGTTTGGCAGCGTCGGTTTTCCCCGCCTCGTAGTTGACCACTCCCGCCTGGTATTCCTTCTCAACCCGCGCCACCAGGTCTCCGACTGGATCGGAGGTGGCGGGCGTGGGGTTACCCTGAGACGTAGCATGAGAACTGGCTTGGGAAGAATCTTGGGTTGAATTCTGGACAGAAGCCGCGGCACCAGACGGCACTCCCTTTTGGGTCGAATCCGGCTTCGCCTGTTGGGCTGGCGCCGAACCAGCCGGCTTCGCCGGAGCAGGAGAAGCCGCTACAGTGCTCAAGGAGGGTGCAGACCCCGGCGGTAGAAGCGACACCGGCTTCTGCGCGCTCTGGCAGGCCGACCACGCCAAAACCAAGCCGGCCAGCATCGCGCTCCGTAAATGGGGTTGTGCAAGCCTCATAATTCTAGACAAGCCTCATACTCTCTATAAGATGCGGGATTCTCCCTGGGTGTTGGGTGTGTACAGCCTTAATTCAAAATCGTAACCGCCAGCCAGCCTTGGGTCAACGCCGAAAAGGCACTTTGGCGGTTACCTTAGGCACCAATCGGTATGGTCCCGGCCGCGCCATTACGTCCCATTACCTTGCGGCGCGCGCCCAGATCGAGTCAGACTCCTCGACGGCAAGACCTTAGACCCTGGCGCCGGGCTTCGCCCAGGCTTCGACAGCCAAGGCCGCTGTCCCCACATCGGCCGCCACGGATCGGTCCCAGTCCACCCCTCAAACCCGCCAATAATCTGGACGCCAGTTCTGGATCGCCTTCTTGATATCCGCCCGCGACAGTTTCTCTTTCAGTGTGCGCTCCACCAGCTTCGGAATCTCCCCGTCAGAGGCAAAGCGCAAGGCAATCAGCTGCGCTTCGCTCAATTCGGGAATCCGGGCCCGCAGAGGCTCAGGCAGAAGCATGGCCAAGCGCAAGCGCTCTTCCAGTCGAATCACGCGATCTTGCACTTTCACGGCATAGACGCGCTCCCTGAGAACAACCACCAGCAGGGCCATCGCCAGCAGAATCAACAGGAAGGCGTGGAAGTGATCGCGAAAGTCGCCGTGGGTAATATGCGCGAAGAAATGGACGAGAGCCAGCAGCAGCCCCAGGACGAACACAGGCAGCGCGAAGAAATGAAACGGCGGATCGAATCGCGTGTGATTCGCAAATGTCTGGGGGACTTTTTCGGCCATTACGAAGGCTCCTTGGCGCCGACGTGTCAGTGTAGCAGACACCCCGAAGCATTGCGGAGTCGGATTCAAGATTCGGAATGCTTCACTCCAAATGACAAAAACCGGGCACCATTTGATTTTCGTCTTTAGCTCGTGGGGCAACTTACTGGGGAAGAAAAATCACTAACCGCGAAGGACACGAAGTATCATGAAGCCCTCGCTTCCATGATTTCCTTCGTGTACCGAAGCCTGTCCTAAGCGAAGTCGAAGGGCGTCCTCTGCGCTCGATGAACTTCCGATTGAGCCACCAGCAATCCGTCGGATCACGCCGAACCCATCCCGCGTCCCGTATAATTTCTCGCGGCAAACAACCAGACGAAGGAATCAACTGGCGTAAAGGAAGACCATGAAAGCCATTCAAGTGAAGCAAGTGGGCGGACCGGAAGCCATGCAATTGGTGGAATTGCCCGTCCCTCAGCCGAAAAGCCACGAGGCGTTGGTCAAGATCGCGGCCGCGGGCGTCAACTTCATCGATGTCTATATCCGCGAGGGGCGCTACCACGCGCCCGTGCCGTTCGTGGTCGGGCAAGAGGGTTCGGGTGTGGTCACCGCGGTGGGCGCTGACGTGAAATCAGCCAAGGTCGGCAACCGCGTGGCGTGGAGCGGCGCCCTCGGATCGTATGCCGAATATGTGGCCGCGCCGGCCGCCGCGTTGGTGCCGATTCCCGAAGATGTAGGTGACCGGGACGCGGCTGGCGCCATGCTCCAGGGGATGACCGCGCACTATCTGTGTTACGACACTTACCCGTTGACACCCGGGAAAACCGCACTGATCCATGCCGGCGCCGGCGGCGTGGGACTGCTGCTGACCCAGATGGCGCACAATCTCGGAGCGCGCGTGATCACGACGGTCTCCACTGAGGAAAAGGCCAAGCTGGCGCGCGAGGCCGGCGCCGATGAGGTCATCCTCTACACCCAGGTCGACTTCGTAGCCGAAACCAAACGCCTGACCGCGGGCCAAGGAGTGGACGTAGTTTATGACAGCGTGGGCAAGGCAACCTTCGAAAAGAGCATGAACGTGCTTCGCCCGCGCGGCATGCTGGTGCTGTTTGGGGCGTCGAGCGGCCCGGTTCCGCCCGTCGATCCCATCACACTCTCGCAGAAAGGCTCGCTCTATATGGCACGCACGAGCCTGGCCCACTTCACCGCCACGCGCGAAGAGTTGCTGGCCCGGTCGGGCGCAGTGTTCAACATGATCTCCAGCGGCAAACTGAAACTAAGAGTCGGACACACGTACGCGCTAGCCGAGGCGCAGCAAGCCCACCGCGATTTGGAGGGCCGCAAGACCACCGGAAAGCTGTTGCTGATTCCGTAAGGGTCGGCACAGACCACCTAGGGACAGCCGCCTCGGCTGTCCACCGAGCGCAGCGAGGGCGTCAGCGCCGCGCGTCGAAAGTCCCCATTCGGAAACAGCAACGAAGATCTTTTCGTGCAACGTCGGTGGCCCCCTCTGATCTCAGTTTAGGCTGCATAAAGCGCTTCGCTGCGCTCCGCCAGACAGCCGAGGCGGCTGTCTCTAAGTGAGCGGTTGCAATCACCGTTTTCGCGTGTAGCCCTTCGCGTACGCCGGCACTTCCTGCCCGGGCAGCAGCCGTGCGTCGTCGATCGGCTCTCCCGCAACCATCTCCAAAGGCACCACTCCCGCCCACGTCGGAAATGCATAGTCCGGTTCATCATCCACGGGCGGACCAACGCGCACTTTCGCCGAGAACTCTTCGATCGGCAGCCGCAGCACCGACGTCGCTTTCAGTTCGCGTTCATTGGGTTGGCGCGAGTCGTCCCAGCGTCCCGGCAGAATGTGTTGCGAGAGCGAATAGAGAGCTTCGATTTTTTCTTTGGGATCGTCCACCAGCGTCGCCTTCCCCAGGATCACGACGGAGCGGTAATTCATGGAGTGATTGAAAATGGAGCGCGCGAGCACCAATCCGTCGAGCAGGGTAACGGTCACACACACCGCGACGCCGTCTTTCATCTGCCGGAGCATGCGGCTCGCCGCCGAACCGTGAATATAAAGATTGCTTTCCACACGCCCGTACGACGTTGGAATCACAAAAGGCTGGCCCTCGACCGCGAAGCCAACGTGACAAAGAAAGCCTTCATCAAGAATCTGGTACACCGTTTCGCGATCGTAAGCCGCGCGTTCGGGTTCGCGGACGACGCGAGTCCGCGGCGTCGGCGTAAAGGATTCAGACATTTGGGAACAAACTCCGGCAAGCGCCAAGGATGGATGACGATGAATAGAAATTCTAGCAGAGTGACGTGGCTCGACGCAGAATCTCCAGCTCGCGCTCGGCCGCGCCTACGCGGTTCCGGCGTTGGTGAAGGCTTCGAGCGCGTCGGACAGGGTGGGGAACATCAGAAACAGCGGCTCGGTTTTGGTGATCTGGAACACTTTCATGACACGCTGGTTGACGCCGGTGAGCGCCATGCGGCGTCCGGACTTCTGGCACGAGATGCAGGAACTGACCAGCGACCCAAGACCGGAGGAATCAAGATAAGGAACCCCGGTGAAGTCGAGGATCATGGTGGGCGCGTCTTCGCGGCGCACCGCATTGATGAACGGAGAAACATTCTCGACGGTGAGCGGGCCGTGCAGGCAGAGAACTCCCCGGTCGACGCGCTCGATCTGTAGGGGGTCGGATGCCATGGCGCACGATTCTAGGCCAGATGGTGAGGCAGGTTCAAGTTTGGGGCTTTTGGCTTTAGCTTTTTGCGGTTAGCTTCCAGCTTTTGGCTACACCTGCGGGGCGGGGTACACTGCTGGCATCTTAGCCGGCGCCCCGGGAGGAATCCGTGAAGCGCGCTTTGTTGGCCATCGTCACCGTTATCTGTCTCGGTCTGCTCGGGCCGGCCACCAGCCTCGGACAGCAAACACGAGCTCCACAAACAGCTGCCACTCAAATTGCGGACGAGTTGGGCACTCTGGCCAGCGACGCCATGCGAGGGCGTGGCAGCGGCACCGTTGACGAGCTGAGAGCAGCGAGATACTTGGCGCGTGAACTGCGGCGGATTGGAATTTCTCCGCTGGGCGATGCGGGGGGCTATATTCAGGACGTCTCCGGCACTTTCAATTTTCGCGGCGGACCCAAGCCGTGGCATACGCGCAACGTCGTCGGAGTTCTCACGGGCAGCGATGCCAAGCTGAAAGATCAGGTCGTGCTGCTGACCGCTCATCTCGATCACCTGGGCGTGGGAACGCCGGTGAAGGGCGACAGCATTTATAACGGTGCGGACGACGACGCTTCGGGCTGCGTGGCGGTGCTGCAACTGGGGCGTGCTTTGGCGAAGGGAGAGCGGCCGAAACGCACCGTGTTGTTTGTTTTTTTCGGCAGCGAAGAAACGGGCGGACAGGGCGACCAGTATTTTCTCCGGCATCCGCCGCTGCCGTTGGATCACATCGCCGCCAACCTGGAGTTTGAAATGATTGGACGTCCCGATCCCGCAGTGCAGCCCGGGGAACTTTGGCTGACGGGCTACGAGCGCAGTAACCTCGGCCCAGAGTTGGCGCGGCACGGCGCCAGGCTGGTGGCTGATCCGCATCCGGCGCAGAAATTCTTCCAGCGCTCCGATAATTTTGCCCTGGCCAAGCGCGGCATCGTCGCACAGACCGTTTCGAGCTACGGCTTGCATCACGACTATCACCAACCCAGCGACGACATGGCGCACGTCGATCTCAAGCACATGCAACAGGCGATTGCGTCGCTGGTGGAGCCGGTGGCGTGGCTGGCCAATTCGGATTTCAAGCCGGAGTGGGTGGCGGGGAAAGCACCGTAGGTTGAGATGGTTTCGAACGGTTAACCTCCGGGAGCACAGGGCGGAAATCGTCGTCACGGGGTCTGTGCAAATTGGGATGAGGCGCTTAGATCGGATAGTCCGTTGGGCCTTGACTGCATTGGGCGCCGTGGTTACCCTCCTCCTGCTGTGGCATCTGGCGTTCCGTCCCGACGCAGATCAAGCAGACGCCGAGCAGTATGCCGTTTATTCCGCCTATATCGAACCCGGCCTCGCTGGAGAGTCTCACGATCGGGGCAGCCGAACCGGGCTCGTCGTGATAGACGAAAACAGCGTGTTCTCAAACCGCGTCGTGCAAAACAGCACACTCAATCAATTCCGTTTTCTTCTGGGCAACGCAGCTCACATCAAGGCGGCGATTCCATCACTTCGACGTTCGGCCGTGTTCGAATGTTTTTGCCAACCTCCGCGATGAACGCTTGGAAAGACGGCTTCACCTTTCCACCAGATAGGAGCTGGCGACGGAACCGGAAACGAATGTGTATCCGTCGGAGCCGTTCATTCACCGATTTCCGCAGAACTACGGCTACTTAATTAACATTCTCGAGGGTCGCCTTCAACCGCGATTTGACCGAAGCATTTTTCTATACGGAACACGTTTGCGGGTTGTGCGGGGAAGGCAGATTCGTGTTTGTGAAGAAGGTAAATGGGGTCTGGATCGTAGACCGCACGGCCTCAACTTGGATTTCGTAGTAATTCCGCCAGGTAGTCCGTCAGCGTCTGCAGACACTAACCAAGAACTATCCCGTTCGGCGCGCAGTGAGCAAACTCAATATCTCTCTCAACCCCTGGCGGATGTGCTGAATCTCGGTGGCGGAGTGTGCCGGGAACGGAATGGTGGACTGTCCCTTGTCAGCTTTGGCTTCCGAGCGCAGGTGCTGGCGCGCGCCCTGGATGGTGAATCCCTGCTCGTAGAGTAGTTGCTTGATGCGCAGTACGCTTTCGACGTCGCGCTTGCGGTACATGCGCTGGCCGGTGCTGCTCTTCACCGGCTTCAGTTGCGGGAACTCGCTTTCCCAGAAGCGCAGCACGTAGGCGGGCAGGCGGCACAGATCGGCCACTTCGCCGATGCGGAAGTAGAGCTTGTCGGGGATGAGAACGTCGTCGGTTTTAACTCTGGCTTTACTGCCCGCGCCGTTCGACCGTCCTTGTTTCTTGGCAGCCATGTGGAGGACTCCGGCCGAAGCCGTGTCGTCCGCCTATTGTGACACAGGTTCAAAAGATGGAGAGAGATTTTCACGCACGAAAGAACTAGGGTAGCTATCAGCAGTCCGCTGGAAAGGAAAAGCCTCTCAAGAGGTGCTTCTCCGGAGAGGCCAGTGAAAATCCTGACGATGCGAGACTGAGTCTCGCTGGCGGTTAGTGCTTTTTCTTTTTTGCCTTCTTCTTCGTTGCCATTGAAGGATCCTCCATTGAACGATTTCCCTTGCGAGATTGAACTCCCGGGCCCGTTGCCTGAAAGACCAACCCAATAAATAGTACTAGCGGTCTCTCTGATACAAGATATTGCGGCACGATGAATGAAGTGTCAACAGAATTTTGCAGTTTCGAGTGGGAAAAGCGTCGCGGGTCGTTCGTCGTGGGTGGTTCGCCAACGCGGTCGCGCAATGCTTTGCGAGTCGCGCGGCCCGACTTCGTCTGAGCCGGACAGCCGAGGCGGCTGTCCCAACATGAGTTGTTGCCGCGACGACCGGGATAGGTTCTGGCGAACGACCAACGACGCGCGACCGACGACTGGTAGTACACTGCGCCCATGCTGCGCGATCCGATCGAACTCGAAATCTTCAAGAGTCTTTACCACTCCATTGCCGAGGAGATGGGTGCCACGCTGCGGCGGACCGCGTTTTCTCCCAACATCAAAGAACGGCGCGATTATTCCTGCGCGGTATTTGATGGCGACGGCGAGGTGATCGCGATGGGCGACCACATGCCGGTGCATCTGGGGTCGATGCCCATGTCGGTGCGGGCGGCGATTGCGGCGTGTGAACACACTGGCGGGATGCAGCCGGGCGATGTGGTGATGCTCAACGATCCGTTCCGCGGAGGAACGCATCTGCCGGACATCACGCTGGTCGCGCCGGTCTTTGTGCTGGAAGGCGTGATGGAACGGGAGAACCCAATTGGCCATCGCCCCAGGGGACGGCTGCACTCCCCTAAGCTTCGCGGGCGAGGCGCCCGCGGCCCCACGAGACCGGATTTTTATGTGGCTTCGCGGGCGCATCACGCCGACGTCGGCGGAGCGTATCCAGGCTCAATGGGGCTGTGCCGCGAGATCTATCAGGAGGGCGTCCGCCTTCCGCCGGTGAAGCTGATGAGTGCCGGCAAGATGCAGCTTGACGTTCTCGCCCTGCTGCTCAACAACGTGCGCACGCCGGAAGAGCGCGAAGGGGATTTGGGGGCGCAACTCGCTGCCTGCCACACCGGCGCTGAGCGCCTGCGCGAAGTTTGTGCGCGATACGGAGTGGAGAAGACCAAGCGTGCGGCGCGCGATCTTCTGGACTATTCCGAGGAACTGATGCGCGCGTTTTTGAACCGCGTGCCGGCGGGGGCGTACCGGGCTGAAGATTTCTTGGATGGGGATGGGATCAGTGAAAGGCCAGTGAAGATCGCGGTGACGATCAAGTTCCGGAAATCGACGGTGCGCGGGAAGAAGCGGCGGCAGGAGGCCGCTCGCATGGTCACGGTCGATTTCACGGGCAGCGATCCGCAGGTTGAGGGGAGTGTCAATGCGGTCGAGGCCATCACTTATTCAGCCTGCTTCTACATTTTCCGCTGTCTGCTGGCGGAAGACGTGCCGGCCACGGCGGGACTGATGCGACCGATTCAGGTGATCGCGCCGGATGGAACCATCGTCAACGCGCGACCGCCGGCAGCGGTGGCGGGCGGCAATGTTGAGACTTCGCAGCGCATCGTCGACGTGCTGCTGCGCGCGCTGGCCCAGGCGATTCCGGAGCGGATTCCCGCGGCTGCTTCGGGGACGATGAATAATCTCACAATCGGCGGCATCGATCTTCGTAGGAACGATCTGCGTAACGGCGAGCTTGGTGAGGGCGAACGACGTGAAGGCAATCCCCGCACCCACCAGCCCTTTGCCTACTATGAGACCATCGCCGGAGGCATGGGCGCGCGGCCCGGCAAGCCGGGCGTTTCGGGGGTGCACACGCATATGACCAATTCTCTGAACACGCCGGCCGAAGCGCTGGAATATGCTTATCCGCTACGGGTGCGGCGATATTCGCTGCGGACGGGCAGCGGCGGAAATGGAAAGCATCGCGGCGGAGACGGCATCGTGCGCGAGATCGAGGTGCTGACGGATTGCTCGGTCACTCTGCTGGCAGACCGCCGCACGGTCGGGCCCTGGGGATTGGCCGGCGGTGGCGAGGGCTCGCCCGGAACCGCGAGCGTGATGCGCCACGACGGTTCGGTCGAAGCCATGCCCGGAAAATTCAGTACGCGCCTGCGCGCAGGAGAACGGATCAGAATTGAATCACCGGGCGGCGGGGGTTGGGGCGCGAACCACTGACGCCAGTTTCTTGGTGGTTGATTCACGGCGGCGGCAGGCGTAAACGATTAGGGGAGCCGACGCGTCACAACAGGGAGCGCCCAATGCACATTGTCAAATCGTTCGGAGTAATGTCAGTAGCCAAGATTATGGGCGTGCTGTACGCCTGCATGGGTTTACTTTTCGCGCTCTTCTTCTTGCTCTTCGGGTTGCTGGGATCAATGGCGGAGCAACAGAACTCTCCCTTCGCGGGAATTGTGGGCGTGGTCGTTGCCATTTTCTTGCCGTTTTTCTACACGGCGCACTTGGATTTATTGGCGGCGCGATCGGGGCGCTGCTGTACAACCTTCTTTCGAAGTGGGTGGGTGGGTTCGAAGTCGAGGTGGAGCTGCGGGCAACAACTCCGGTTGTGCCTTACCCGATTATCCCTCCCGCCACTCCCAGCATCTGATTGAGCGCCCTCACCGGACTTGGTGGCCTTACATGACGACTGATCCTGCGGCTCACTATCTCCACGAAGCCCATCGCCAGATGCGGGGACACAAGCGCCTGGCCGAGGGCGCGATGGCTCAACTCAAAGACGAAGAGTTGTTTGTGACGCTCGACCCGGAATCGAATTCCGTCGCCGTCATCGTGAAGCACATGGCGGGCAATATGCGCTCGCGCTTCACCGACTTCCTGACCACAGACGGCGAAAAGCCCGACCGCTATCGCGACCAGGAATTCGAGCTTGGCCCTGCGACCACGCGCTCCGATCTTACGACGTGGTGGGAAGAAGGCTGGGCGCGGGTGTTCGAGGCAATCGAGTCGCTCAAACCGGAAGACGTGATGCGCATCGTGATGATTCGCGGAGAACCCCACACCGTGTTGCAGGCCGTGAACCGCCAGGTCGCGCACTATGCCTACCACACCGGCCAGATCGTATTTCTGGCGAAGCATCTGCGCTCCGCTGGGTGGAGGTCGCTGAGCATCCCCCGCGGCAAGTCGGAAGAGTTTAAGAAGGTGGCGCCGAAGTCGGATAGTAGGGTTGCCACGGGAAAAGTAACCCGGCTTTTCCATCATCGCGAGCCCGGCCCGAAATAGCGGTAGTGCCCGGTGATCTTCCAGTTGAACAACACATCTTCCATCTTCGGCCCCGCGCCAATGTTGTGCACGAGCATGTAGCGCCCGCTCCAGCGGGATTTCTGGTCCACGACAATGCCGATGTGCGGAACATTGCCGCCCAGATCCCAGGTGACGAGGTCGCCGGGGGAATAATCTTCCGCGCGGCTGGTGATGGGCAAACTCTCGCCCTTGCGCTGGAAGAAGACCATCAGGTTCGGGACGCGGCGGTGGTCGATGTTCGAATCGGGATGGGCCAGCAGCCAGCGCCGCTTGTTTGGGTAAGCTGCGAAATTCTGCAGCATATCCTCGTGAACTTCCTTCTGCAGATCGACACCGACGGCGCGGTAGGAGCGGATAATCTCATCGCTGCATACGCCCGTATCGGCCGGGACATCTCCCCCGGGGTATGGAATGCTGACGTAAGCGGAAACATAACGGACCGAATGATGGGTCCGCTCGATGGCCGCCGCAACCAGGCGGCGCGTGAAATCCTGACGCGAGTCAGCCGACACAGCCGGCGCAAGCCTTAGTGCTCCAGCGGCTGCCGCGAAGGCCCCGAACAGCAGAACACAGAACAGCAGAACCCATTGCCGCTTTGCCTTGGAACCAGCTCTCATCCCAGTCAATTGTAAATGGTGGATTGGAGTTGGCGGCGATATTAGCTCGTTCCGCTTAGTGTTTCACCGCGTCTTGCTTCTTCGCATCCGAGGTTGTGGCGCGAGGCCAAACCGGGGAAACCAGTTCGAGGCGCCACATAGGTCCTCCCATGTAGGACAGGGTCTCAGATTTGACGAAGGCCGGAGCTTCACCGCCAAGAATCCAGACGTGCGAGTCTGGCGGCTGCTTTCCCAAGATCGGCGCTACAACTCCGGCGACGCCTCCGAGGTCGACCTTGACTGCGTAGTGAGTCGCCTCCCGGCCCGATCCAGCGACGGAGAAAGGTTCAGTACCCTCGGCCGTTATCATCAGTTTGACGACGCGAGGTTTCGGCGCCGACACCAGCATTGAGAATTCCGCCTGCGTCGCACCGGGCGGAAGATTCTTCAGCAGCGTCGGTACCAGGCCATTGGCCAGATCCGGCGGCAGCTTTAGACGCGCGTCCTCTACCTTCTCCTTGCCGTCATCGTCCGTGTAGCGAACCGTCACCTGGCCAGTGGACGCGCTTACCGACTCGTCCGTGGCATGCTTGAATGCAGGACCTTTTTGCACAAGATGATAGCTGATGAGGCGGAAGTCGCCGCGCTGGGAAAAAACCGTGGTTTCCTCCTGTCGCGAACCGTCCTTGAAGCGGAATACGAGTTGACTGGTGACGCGATCGCCGTGCACGACCTGCGCGAGGTCGCCTTCCGCGATGGGGTTGCCGTCAAGCGTGCTCAGCACGAGAAAGCCATGGATCAACCCTTCCTTGTAACGCACCCCTACCGGAGACGCAGACATCGAGGCGCCGCGGAGAAGACAAGCTGCGATCAAAATTACAGCAAAACACTTAGAGCGCACGCGACCGTAACCCTCCAACATCCTAGCCGCATTTTGATGCTACGGTCGGGAAGATGGTTTGCGCAATTGTGGTACGAGAAGGAGAATTAAGCTTGAACACCCGCGGATGTTACTCGAGGGAGTCTAAGGAACCCCTCATCCGACTCAGGCGCAGTGCTAAAATCAAATGTTTTGTATTATGTGATTCGAAATTCATAAGGTCGCCGTCATGCCATCCAATATGCTCGCGGTCGTAAAGCCGGAAGCCGCGCCCGGCGCGGAGATTCGCGAGGTCAAGATTCCTGCCTATGGGCGCAACGACGTGCTGGTCAAAGTGAAAGTCGCTTCCATCTGCGGCACTGATCTTCACATCTACAATTGGGATCGCTGGGCCCAGAATCGCATTCATCCGCCGCTGATTCCGGGGCATGAATTCTGCGGCGATGTGGTCGCGTTCGGCGAGGAAGTGACCAGCGTCAAAGAGGGCGACTTCGTTTCCGCCGAGATGCACGTGGCCTGCGGAAAATGTCTGCAATGCCGCACCGGCGAGGCGCACATTTGCCAGAACGTGAAGATCATCGGCGTCGATGCCGACGGAGCTTTCGCCGAGTACGTGGTCATCCCCGAGTCGAATATCTGGAAGCTTGATCCGGCGATTCCGCAGGACTACGCGTCCATTCTCGATCCGCTGGGCAATGCCGTGCACACCGTACTGGCCGGGGAGATCGCCGCGAAAACTGTGGCCATCACGGGATGTGGGCCGATCGGATTGTTTGCCATCGCGGTCGCCAGGGCGGTGGGCGCGACCAGCGTGTTTGCGATTGAAGTGAACGAACACCGCGCGAAAATCGCGCGCGCCATGAAGGCCGACTACGTACTCAACCCGGCGAAAGAAGACGTGAGAACAATTGTGGCGGAACGAACAGGTGGCTTCGGCGTGGACGTCGTGCTCGAAATGGCGGGGCATCCCGATTCGATTCGCACTGCGTTCGATATCGTGCGTCGCGGCGGAAGAATTTCCCTCCTTGGCTTGACCTCCAAACCCATCTCGCTGAACTTTTCCGAAGACATCATTTTCAAAGGCATCACCGTGCAGGGCATCAACGGACGCCGCATGTACCAGACCTGGTACCAGATGACTGCGCTGCTGAAAGCGGGCAAACTCGACTTGCATCCCGTGATCACCGACCGCATCCCGATGAAAGATTTCTCGAAGGCGATGGAGCGGCTGAAAACCGGCGAGGCCAGCAAGATTCTGGTGTATCCGAACGGCGTGCGATAGCTGAGGGCACGAAATGACCACTGCAACCCGCACCAATCCGCTCTCTTATCTCACCGACCAGCTCAACGAGCTCAAGACCAAAGGCACGCACTTCAGACTCCGCGTGCTCGATGACGAGCAGGCGCCCGTCTGCACGTTCGACGGCAAGAGAGTTATCAACCTGGCGTCCAACAATTATCTGGGGCTGACCACGCATCCCAGGCTTCGCGATGCCGCCCTGGAAGCCACGCGCAAATACGGGGTGGGTTCGGGCGCCGTGCGTACCATCGCCGGCACGATGAAGATTCACATGGAGCTGGAAGAAAAAATCGCGCGCTTCAAAAATGTGGAAGCGTGCGTGGTCTTCCAGTCCGGGTTCGCGGCCAACGCAGGGACGGTCTCGGCGGTGCTGGGCAAGGAAGACTTCATCATCTCTGACGCGCTCAACCACGCCTCGATCATCGACGGCGCGCGGCTCTCCAAGGCGAAAATTCTGGTCTTCCGCCACAAAGACATCGCGCACGCGGAAGAACAACTCGCCAGTGTGAGGAACGATCCCGGCAAGAAGCTGCTGATCACCGACGGCGTATTCTCCATGGACGGTGACATCGGCCCGCTGCCCGCGCTGTGCGACCTGGCCGAAAAATACGGCGCCATCATGATGGTCGACGACGCGCACGCGTCCGGCGTGCTGGGCCGCAACGGCCGCGGCACCATCGATCACTTCAAAGTGCACGGTCGCGTGGACATTCAGGTTGGAACATTATCGAAAGCCATCGGCGCGCTCGGCGGATACGTCTGCGGCTCGCGCGACCTGATCGACTTTCTCTATCACCGCGCGCGGCCATTCCTGTTCTCTACGTCGCATCCGCCGTCGGTCGCGGCCACCTGCATCGCGGCGTTCGACGTTTTAGAGAGTGAACCGGAACGCATGGAGAAGCTCTGGGAAAACACCCGTTTCTGGAAAAAAGAACTGGGCCTGCTCGGCTTCGATATCGGTGGCCGCACCACGCCAGCCAGCGAAACTCCGATCACTCCTATCATTATTGGCGACGGAAAGCTCACCATGGACTTCTCCCGTGAACTTTTTAAGGAAGGCGTGCTCGGCACCGGCATCGCTTTCCCCACCGTGCCCGAAGGCAAAGCCCGCATCCGCACCATCATGACCGCGACGCACACGAAAGAAGAGTTGGAGCAGGCGCTGGCGGTGCTCGCGCGTGCGGGAAAGAAGATGGGGATTCTATCGTGACGAGACTTTGACAAAGACCGCAGCAAAGACTGCAGCCGAGTTTCGCTCGGGGAACGGGCAAGAGTGCCCGTTCGCACACAATCGAGCCTCAGTCCACGCGGTACACAATCTTTCCGCTCACGATCGTGGCCACCACTTTCCCCGTGAACTGCCGCCCGTCGAACGGAGTGTTGCGCGAGAGCGACCATGACTTCGCGGCCTCAAACGTCCATCTCTTCCTGGGATCGAAAATGGTCACGTCGGCGTGGTTGCCCTTCGCCAGCGATCCTCGGCCGCGCAGGTCGAAAACTCGCGCCGGACCAGCCGTAAACAGCTCGACAATGCGCGTCAGAGGAATTCTATGTTCACGATGCAGCTTCGTGATCGCCAGAGCCAGTGCAGTTTCGAGGCCGGTGATGCCGAAGGCGGCGCGCTCGAATTCCACTTGCTTTTCGTGCAAGGCGTGCGGGGCGTGATCGGTGGCAACGGCGTCCACGGTGCCGTCTGCGAGCGCCACCAGGATGGCCTCGCGGTCGCTGGCGGAGCGCAGCGGCGGGTTCATCTTGAAATTCGTGTCGTATTCGCCCACATTTTCGTCGAGTAGCGTGAAGTGGTGCGGCGTAACTTCGCAGGTGACGCGAGCCTTGGCCCGTTTGCCGCGGCGCACCGACTTGAGCGCGTTCGAAGTAGAAAGATGCGCCACGTGCAGGCGTGATTCGCGAATCTGCTGGGCGAGCGTCACATCGCGATCGACGATGCTGGCTTCCGCCGCGGCCGGCATGGCACGCAGTCCCAGTCGAAAGCTGGTTGCGCCTTCGTGCATGGAGCAATTCTCCGTGAGGCGCGTGTCCTCCGCATGCTGCACCACGGGGAAGTTCAACTCGGCGCCAAGACGCAGCGCCATGCGCATAATGTCATCATCGAGGATGGGTTTGCCGTCGTCCGTAACCGCGACCGCCCCGGCCCGCTGCAGAGCTGCGAAATCGCTGAGCGTCTGCCCGCGGCTGCCCCGCGTCGCCGCGCCGATCGGGAAAACGTTGACCACCGCTCCGCGCTCGGGATTACGCAGCCATGTGACCCACTCGGCGGTGTCGACCACCGGCACGGTGTTGGGCATGGTGCAAACGGATGTGAATCCTCCAGCCGCGGCGGCGGCGGTGCCGCTGGCGACGGTCTCTTTGTAACTTTGTCCAGGCTCGCGCAGGTGAACATGCAGATCGATGAAGCCGGGCGCGACGACTAGCCCGCGTGCGTCAAACTTCTCGTCGGCGCCGCCGCGAATCTTGTTCGGCAGAGCCACTTCGGCGACGCGCCCATCGCGCAACAATACGTCCATCGGCGCGTTGATCTTCGCCGCCGGGTCGATGAGCTGGCCGCCTCTGATCAGCAAGCTTGGGCTCGCTGCGCGCGTCATCGGGCCGCTCCCGCAAGACTCTGCTTGTCATTCTGAGTTGCGGTTCTTGCGGCGAAGAGCCCGCCCTGAGCCTGCCGAAGGGACCTATGCGATTTGCAGGCGGCGTCGATAGCGCCGGAGAATTGCACAGGCCTTGCGCTTCGCTCAGGATGACAAAGCATACAGCTCACTTGGCCTTCCCCAGCGCCCGCGCCAGAATCGCCATCCGCGTCGGAACGCCGTTGTGCACTTCTTCCACAATCACCGACTGCGGCCCGTCGGCGATATCCGCGGTTAACTCGAGCCCGCGGATGATTGGCCCGGGATGCATCACGATGGCATCGCGCTTGGCGAGCTTCAGGCGCGCCGCGGTCATCTGGTAGCGCGCGATGTAGTCCTGCACGCGAATTTTCTGCCCAGCGAGTCGTTCCTTCTGCACCCGCAGCAGCATGACCACGTCTGTGCCGCGCAGACCTTCTTCGATCTGGCGCGTAATCCGCAGCCCGGGTGCAAGCGTGGCCGCGACTTCGGGTACGAACTCGGGCGGGCCACAGAGCGTAATCTTCACTCCAAGCTTGGTCAGCAAGTGGCACGCCGAGCGCGCCACGCGGCTGTGCAGAATGTCGCCTATGATGGTGGCCTGCAATCCTTTCAACGATTTCTTGTGCTTCAGGATGGTGAACGCATCGAGTAAAGCCTGCGAGGGATGCTCGTGCATGCCGTCGCCGGCGTTGATGATGGGAATATCGAGATGCTGCGCCATCAAGTGCGGCGCACCGGCCGAAGGATGCCGGATGACGATGGCGTCAGCGCCCACGGCGCGCAGCGTGTAGCCGGTGTCGAGCAGGGACTCGCCCTTTTCAATGCTTGATCCCGAGGACTGAACCAGCGTAGTCATCGCTCCCAGCGACTTTGCGGCAAACTCAAACGACGAGCGCGTCCGGGTTGAGGCCTCGTAAAACAAAAGAGCGATGCGCTTGCCGCGCAGCAGCGGCCGTGCCTTGAGCGGGTTCATGCGGCGGGCCAGTTTGAGCAGGCCCAGGATTTCCTTCGCGTCCAGGTGTTCAATCCCGAGCAGCGAACCGCGTGCGGACTTATTCATCGCGTGGCAGATCAACGAACAAAAAGATCAACGAACAAAAAGATAAACGCTGCATCATACGCGGCGAGCGGGGCCGGGGCAAGGGCCATGGGATGCGGAGGATGCGGATGCGGCTATGGACGCGGAACGACGTCGGAATCTCCCCTCAGGAACCTACGAACGGGCGCGGCGGCCGAAAAATGCCCCGGCCAAGGCCCCTCCGATGCTGGCCAGGATCACGCACGCCAGGAAGGCCACGATCAGGGTGGCGATCATCATTACGGTGAGGCCTGCGGGAGAACGCATGAAGTCCATGCTCGCCTGAACCTGCGGGTCCGAGTAGCGCGAGGCCGTCTGCTCCACCGCAGCGAGCATCGCCTTGCGAATTTCCGGGCCTTTGTGTAGCACCGCCACTGCCAGCGTTTCGAGGATAGCCCACATTCCAAAGCAGAGCAGGCCGCTGATCCCGCCCAACCGCGCACCCTCCATTGCACTCACCACCGTCCCGGGAACGCGGCGCAGATAAAATGCCACGGCTAGAAATCCCGCACCCAGCACGGCCAGCGGCAGAGCGACCAGACCTGTACTCATGACCACGGCTGCGATCAGCGCGGCCAGTGCGCAAGGCTGCAGAGCCCGAGACCACTGCACCGGTACGCGAAGCGCACCCGCGCTCACGCTCGCATGTGACGGAGCGCCAAACGGACTGGCTAGCAGAGCGGCCCCGACCTCCTCCTGGGAATGCGGGACTGGCACAGGGTCGGCAACGGTGACGCGAATCTGCGGCGCACCACAGTGCGAACAGAAAGGCACACCGTCCTCGACCGACTGCCCGCATTTGTGACAGGGATGATCCATCCGGCTGCAAGAAGGGCTTGTTTGAAAGTACCGCAGCGCTCCCGCCGAGGCAAGGACGGACGCCCAGGATACAAGGCGGGGACAGTCCTCAAGACGACTGTTCTAGGAAATAGGCGGTCTGACCTGGAATTCCGGTGCCTCTTAAATATCTCCCTGTTTCCCTCGCGTGCGAACGTAGACGAGAGCGAAGGTCGCGCCCTTGCCGGAGTCGCGGGGTTCGATCGCGACCACGTGCTGATCGTCTTCCGTGCCAACTTTCAGTTCGGTGACCGGGCCTCCGTTGCTTTCACACTTCAGCTGCTTCGATTCCGGCCCTTTGTCTTTGGATCCGGATCCCTGAGAATCCTTGTCGTCGCTGTGCACGTCGACATCGCCGCCGTGCTTCTGGGAGTGGCACTCCAGCACCTTGCCGTACTTCTTCAGTTTCTCACGGTAGAAGTCGACAACTTTAGCGGGCGCGTCGTCGGATTCGTATTTTGCAACGACAAGCTTCAGGCCGAAGCTTTCCGTCGCGACTCCGAAATTCAGGGGATCATTATTTTCTTCGTGTTTGGGACGCGCGCCGGGATACAACGGCAGCCCAGCGTTGTGCGCATCGGCATCCTTGCCCACATGCAGATCACCAATCGAGCTGCGAACGTCAAAGGGCTTGTCCTGCGTATCGGATTGCTGGGCCAACGCCGGCAGCGTCAGCATCGCAGCGAGTGAGAATGAGAGTGAGAGTGAGAGCGTCAGACGACGAAACATGTGGTTCTCCTCAACAATAAACGGGACTGGATAAGCGCGCAGCTAGATGTCCGATTCCTTGCCGTGCGTCCGCACGTAGACCAGAGAAAAACTCGACCCCTTACCTTCGGATTCCACCGCCACGATGTGCTGGTTCTCATCGGTGCCGGCCTTGAGTTCCACGTTCTTGCCGCCGTTGATATCGCAAGTTAGCGCGTGCGAGTCGCTTGACTTGTCCGAATATTTCATATTCATGTTGAAGTGGCCCGAGGTGTGGCACTCCAGCACGTAGCCGTATCTCTTCAGTTGATCTTTGTAGAACGCGACGACCTTCTCGGGCGCGTCGTCCGACTCATATTCCAGCGCGACCACTCTCAGCCCATATCCGAAGCCCGAGATGCTCACGTTGGCGCTCTTGTCGTTGTGCCCGGAATCCTCCGGCTTCAACCGCGCCCCGGGATAAACCGACAGGCCGGTATCGGCGGCGGCGGCGTCTTTACTGACGTGAATCCCGCCCATCGGAGTTTTGATATCCACCTGCTTGTCCTGCCCATTCGATTCTTTCTGCACATTCACGCTGCAACCAGAAAGCAGCACGACTGCCAAGGCCGCCCCCATCAAACTCACACCGCGAGTCCAATGAAATTTATTGTTGTGCATTCGGAGTCCCTCCGCTCGCCACTTGCGCCGGCCGGTCGATTCCGGCCCCGCGCTGCGCCACATTCGGAATCGTCACCGGCAAATGTCCGCGAATCGCAATCTCGCCGAATAGCGCCTTGATCGCGCCCAATTCCGAGACCGGCGCGTTCGAGAAGGTGCACATGTAATTCTCAATCTTCGGAAAATCAGACGCCAGGTACGGATTCCCCATGGCCACCACCACGGTCTTCGCCGCAGCCCGGTCCAGCACCTGTTGCAGCAGAGTTCCCGTAGCGTCGGCCATCGCCATCGAGTTGCCGATCTTTCCTGCGCTCGGAATCACATAAACCGCCGTAACCACCGTTTGCGCCTCGTCCACAGCCTTGAGCACTTCGTCGCTCTCGCCGGCCGCAATGCGCGGGTCCACGTAAATCACCCGCGCGTCCGGAATTCGCGCGCGGAATTCCCGCCCAAAGACGCGGCCAGACTCAGTGCGCGCATCGTCGGAGAAGATCACCCCCACCACCTGGTTGTGGGTCTCTTCCACTGTGGTATACGGAAGCCCGCCCTTAATAGTTCCCTTTGTTTTCAGGGGCAGCACCTTGCCATTGTCGCGAACCAGGGTCACCGCGGACTCGGCCACCTGTTGCCCGAAAGCGATGTTTTCCGGCTTGCCGACCGCAGTAGCCAGCGCGCTCACATCTACCGTGCGTGAAACTTGCAGGCCCAGCGACGCCTTTATTTTCAGAATCTTAAGCACCGAGTGATCAAGCCGTTCGCGGGAGATTTCCCCCGACCGCGCCGCCTTGACCATGGCCTCGTACGAGGCGCCCAGGTCGGCTGGAATAAGCAACAGATCGTTCCCCGCCTTGAACGCTTCCACGGCAGCACGCCCAATATTGTTGGCAAAAAGATGAGTAAGCCCGGCCATGTCGAGCGCGTCGGTCACGATCAAGCCCTTGAATCCGAGCTGCTTCTCGAGCAGATCAGTGACCACGCTCGTAGAAATCGTGGCTACATGATTCGGATCCGGATCGAGCGCCGGCACCGTAACGTGCGCCACCATCACCGAATCCACTCCCGCGGCAATCGCCTGCCGAAACGGCGGCAGTTCGATGGAATCGAGATGCGCGCGGTCGCCATTCACAGAAGCCACGCCGAGATGCGAATCGGTGGCCGTGTCTCCATGTCCCGGAAAATGTTTCACCGTGGTCAGCATCCCGGCCTGGTGCGCGCCCTTGATGTAAGCCGTAACCAGATTTCCCACCTGCTGCGGATCTTCGCCGAACGACCGCGTGTTGATGATGGGATTGGCCGGGTTCGAGTTCACATCCGCGTCCGGAAAAAAATTCCAGTGAATCCCGATCGCGCGCGATTCCTCGCCCGTGATGCGCCCGAAGTTTTCCGCGTCTTCCATCTTCCCATCGCCCCCGAACGCCATGGCATGAGGAAACACGGTGGTCCCTTGCAGCCGCATCGACACGCCGCGCTCAAAGTCGGCGGCAAAAAGCAACGGTAGCTTGGAATCGCGTTGCAACCGGTTGAGCAGTTCCGCCGCCTCATAAGGCTCGCTGCGCAACAGGAACGGACCATCCACATGCACTGTCATCGCGAACGACCCGATGTGATATTTCTGCATCGCGTCGCGCCACTGCAGGTATTCCGGGCTCTCCACGTTGAGGAAGCTGGCCCGGCACCAGATCATGAATACCTGCCCAACCTTTTCTTCGAGAGTAAGTTTGCGGAGAGTGCGCTCCGCCCACCGTTCGCCATCTCGCGTCAAGTGGATGTTGGCGCTATGCTGCGCCGGCGGCTTGTCCTTGGCGAAAGCCGGAAGGGTAACGCCCACAGCGAGAACGAAGAAGCAAAGAAAACATAAACTTCGGGACAGTGTCGGGATATTTCGGGACATGCCAAGAACGATAGCAGAGCGGAAAGACAGTGTCAGGTAGTCTTATGTTCATCATCGCGAAGTTCATAGTCGCGTATGCCCTGTCATCCCGCCACAACACATGTGGAGGCAGCGCCCTCGGCTGTCCGGCGGCCCAGGTGTATCGGGCCGCTCCTTCTCACGGCCGCG
>Ga0265356_1000004_pt1 | contig 43100 bp, 40 predicted proteins | sample NZE4metagenome_FD_189075 | JGI IMG/M metagenome (GOLD analysis project Ga0265356, IMG submission 189075) | Rhizosphere microbial communities from Maridalen valley, Oslo, Norway - NZE4 | ecosystem: Host-associated > Plants > Roots > Rhizosphere > Soil | place: Norway: Oslo | collected 2017-09-15
GGTCGCCTCGCCGGGCTGAGTTCACGGGCGCTCGACTAGCAAGCATCGGGCTGAAGGAACGACGTCGAAACGTGCAGCATCTGCGAAGCAAAGTGAAAAATTACTACGGCGCGCTTTTCACCGCCCTGTGCGCAGTGCTTGCGGCGTGTTCGAGCGGATCTCGTTTGGTCCAGATGCCGTACGTCTCGAGCGGCGATGCGTTGGCGCGAGTTGCCGGCACCGGCGCGGGCAAGATCGAGCACGTCGTGTACATCGTACAAGAGAACCGCAGCTTCAACGATATGTTCATGGGTTACCCCGGCGCCGATACCGTTTCGAGCGGCAAGAACTCCCTCGGGCAAAAGATCAACCTGCAACCCGTCAGCCTAAAGACCGTCTACGACGTCGACCATTCAGCGTCCGCGATGTTCGCGGCTTGCGACGGAACGGGAAAGCTTCCCGGAACCGACTGCCGCATGGACGGCTTCAACAAGGAAGTGGCAGAAGGGGGCCCTCTGAATGGGCAGTACGTCTACGTTCCCCACTCGGAGTCGAAGCCGTATTTCGATATGGCGCACGAATTTGTTTTGGCCGATCGAACGTTCGCATCGCAGCTCGACGAGAGTTTCGTTGCCCATCAATACATTATTGCAGCCCAGGCCGATTCGAGCGTCAACGTACCGACGGCGGAGTGGGGCTGCAAAGGCGCTCCCGGCGATGAAGTAGCGACCATCACACCGCAGCGCACGCTTGGACCCTCTCAGCGACCCTGTTTCAACTACCAAACTCTCGGCGACGAGTTCGACGCTGCCGGGCTTTCGTGGCATTTCTATACCAGCAAATACACCGAGCCGCTGGGCGGCTATTGGTCGTCGTATCAAGCGGTTAAGCACATCGTCAATGGACCCGATTGGCACAAAGACATCACCACACCCCAGAAGAGATTTCTCACCGACATCGCTGCAGGCAAGCTCGCGGCCTTTACGTGGATCACACCGCTGTGCGCCGACTCCGACCATATGGCGTGCGGCGGCGGACTCGGGCCGTCGTGGGTGACCTCGCTGGTCAACGCCGTCGGAAAGAGCAAATTTTGGGACTCGACGGTCGTCTTCGTGCAATGGGATGACTGGGGCGGCCTTTACGACCACGTTCCTCCCCCGCACAGAGGCTACGACGGCCTAGGCTTCCGCGTTCCGCTGATCGTCATCTCTCCCTATGCGAAGAAGAACTACGTTTCGCACGTGCAATACGAAACCGCCAGCGTTCTGCGCTTCGCCGAAGACCTCTTCGGGCTGCCGCAGCTCTCGAAGGCGGATGATCGCGCCACCTCGCCGGCAGCCGACTGCTTCGATTTTTCGAAGAAGCCGCGCCGCTTCGTGCCGATTCGGGCACCGGTGGGCCCGGACTTCTTTCTGCGCCAGCCCAACGACAATCGCATGCCCGACACCCAGTAACGGGCCGGATGTAATAGAAAAAAGAGGCAGACGCTTTCGCGTCCGCCTCTTTTTCGATCGCGGAATCGTGGGAGTTTAGAAGGCCCCTATGCCGTGGGGGGTTCCCCAACCGGTCGGCCCGGAGAAGTCTCCGAACTGCTTGGTTCCAGCCGTGCAGAGGTACTCGCCGCCGCAAGAACCGTCGTTACCTGAGCTGACGTAATAGAGATCCTTCTTGATCTTCTTCTTCGAGAGCTTCCAGAAGTTCTCGCCGCCGTTCTGCTTGGTGGAGTTGCCGGCCAGCGCGAAGACGCCCCCGATGAACGGTGAGGATACGCTAGTCCCGCCGACGAGGAACCAACCGCCGTGGCCGTAGGTGTCGTACTCGGCGACTTCTCCGCTCGCTTGCGCCGAAACATCGGCACCAGTGCGGGAGCTACAGTCGGGATCCTTCTGCCACGAAGGTTTCGATTCGGTGGAGCAGCCGCCCCCGCTGTCGGGCCAGACGACTTCATTCCAGCCGCGCTTGCTGGCTGTGTTGGGGCTGAGATCCGTGCCGCCAACGGCGACGACGCTGCCGAAGGCCGCCGGGTCGGTCAGACCGTAACCGGTGTCGCCTGCGCTGGCGAGATACGTTACGCCCGGCGTATCGTAATCCGACACATCGAGCCCGCCGCCCGTATAGCTGTTGGAGACGATCGTCGCGCCGAGCGCGACCGCCTCTTTCTCAGCGGCCCCGAGATCGCTACCGCCGTTGCTATTCGCTTCGATGAGATTAACGGTGCAGTTGGGGCAACTTGCGGAGACCATCTCGATGTCAAGGTCGATCTCGACCCCCCAACCGGTGTTACCCTGCGGGTAGTTGCTCGTCTGACCTTCCTGATTGTACTTGTTGAGCGTGCCGACGGGCAGACCCATCACGGAGCGGTACTCGGCGAAGTCGCTCGCCGCGTTCGGATTGTCGTAAGCGTCAACGATATAGACCGACGCCCCTTTGCCCTTCGTGGTAGAGGGCAGTTTATACGCATCCTCGAGATTGGCGGCCGAGAGGCCGGCGGTGTCCGGGTGGACGCCCGTCGTGATCAGCACGTCGCACTGCGCCTGTCCGATGCGGCTTCCGGCGCAGGCCGGCACCGCCGAGTGGGTCGCTTGCCAGTGGGGAATGTGGACCGCTTGAGCGCCCACCTGGCCGGGCGCACCCGGCATGCTTGAATTGCCGCCGCCATTACACGCGGCGATCGCGAGCGCTGCAACAAGCGGCGCCACAACTTTGAAGGGTACCTTCACAAAAGCTCCTTTTTTCCGTGGGATAGTCTGGGGGTTTTCTGGGTTACTTCTGGACCACCCGGCTTCTTCCCGGTGGGTCCTTCTTGAGTAACGATGCTTGCGAGCGTGACGTTTCGGGGTCCAAGCGCGCGCTCGGCAACGTCGCCGCGGGGAAGAACGCTTCGCGTTTTTGAACGTTGATGTAATTATGCAGAAGCTTTATTGGGTTGTTCTTTGGGCGACGGCCTGTGCGACGCTCTCGGCCTGCGCTTTCGAGTCGCACGCCGGGCTGCCGGCTCCCGCCGGCAGCGATTTGATGCAGACGTTCGGCTTCAACGGCACGACGAAGATTAGGCACGTCGTTTACATCGTGCAGGAAAACCGTAGCTTCAACGATCTTTTTATGGGTTATCCGGGTGCCAAGACGGTCACGAGCGGCAAGAACTCGTTGGGCAAAACGATCGCGCTCCAACCGGTTAGCTTGAGCACGAGGTACGAGATCGATCACTCGGCGAACGCAATGTTCTCCGCATGCCGCGGAACGGGAAAACTGCCCGGAACCCATTGCCGAATGGACGGCTTCAACCTAGAACAACTATACGACGGACCTTCCAACGGCCAGTACGTGTACGTTCCGCGCAGCGAAACGAAACCGTATTGGGATATGGCGCACGAGTTTGTTTTAGCCGATCACATGCACGCGTCGCAGCTCGACGAGAGTTTTGTGGCGCATCAGTATATTATTGCCGCGCAGGCGGACTCGAGCGTCGACGTGCCCGACGGCCCGTGGGGCTGTGAAGGCGGGTCGACCGATCGGGTTCAGACGATCACCCACAAGCGCACCTACGGCTCCAGCCAGGTCCCTTGTTTCCGTTATCAGACGCTGGGAGACGAACTCGACGCGGCCAGCCTCCCGTGGCGCTTCTACACGAGCAGTTACACGCGGCCGTTGGGCGGCTTTTGGTCGGGATATCAGGCGGTCAAGCACATCTTCAACGGACCCGATTGGAAGAAAGACATCATCACGCCGCAGAAGCGCTTTTTGGGCGACATCAAAGCGGGGAAACTCGCGAGCTTCACATGGATCACGCCGCTCTGCCCAGACTCCGACCATCTGGCCTGCGGCGGCGGCCTTGGGCCGTCGTGGGTGACTTCATTGGTGAACGCAGTGGGCGAGAGCAAGTTCTGGGATTCCACGGCGGTCTTCGTTCAGTGGGACGATTGGGGCGGCGCCTACGACCCCGTGCCGCCGCCATTTAAGGATTACGACAGTCTGGGCTTCCGCGTTCCGCTCATCGTGATCTCCGCGTATGCGAAGAAGAACTACGTCTCGCACGTGCCCTATGAAACGGCAAGCGTCTTACGCTTCGCGGAAGATTTGTTCGGCCTAGCTCAACTGAGTGCGGCCGACACCCGCGCGACCTCTCCGGCGGCCGACTGTTTCGATTTCTCGCAGAAGCCGCGCACGTTCGTTCCGATCAAAGCACCGAAGGGACCGGATTTCTTTCTGCGCCAAGCCAACGACGGTCAAATCCCCGACGAGCAATGACTATTCGTCGTCGACCGGCAGCCCCGACGGCTTTTGGTGAAGGAAGAACGACTTCGACCGGCTGGACGGAATCGTGATAAAGGACCGCGGCGACTGATTGAAATCGAACATCGAGGCGATGCTTTTCGTCGTCTCGTCGGTAGTTCCGAGACGACCCAGATTCCAGTTGTCTTCGATGAATCTGATGATGCTTCCGAACTCGAACGTTTTGTGTGAGATTTCGTTCTGCCCGACGTAGGGTGAGACGACCAGCATCGGCACGCGGAAGCCCGGACCGCCCTGATTGTCGAGTTTCGGCGGCTTGACTTCGTCGTAGAAACCGCCCCAGTCGTCCCAGACGATAACGATTGCGGTAGATTTCCAGTACGAGCTTTCGCCGATCGCGTTGACGACGCTGGCCACCCAGGAGGGCCCGGTGTCGGATTTGTAGCCGGGATGATCGGAGTTGACGCCGTCGGGGATCACCCACGACACCGACGGCAGCGCGCCGTTGGAGATATCGGCAAAGACGTTCGTTTCGGGCTGCGAGATGTGGGCGTTCCACTCGGTCTTATTATTGAAGACCGAAGCGATGACCAAGAACGCGTTCCAATTCGTGGCGTTGTTGCCCTCATACGGCGGCGTATAGTATTTCCACGAGACGGTTTTTGCATCCAGCAACACTTGCAGCGTCTCGTAGCTTCCCGATGGCGGGAAATCCGACGTGCACGGAGACGGGCCACGGTGGCTTTCGTATTTCAGCCCGGTCGTGATGAGGTCGGTCGTCGTGCTGGGTGGCGCCGGGCAGCCCCACGGCGACTTGTTGGGGTCGTCGATGAGACTCTCCGTCGGATCGATGGCCGTACCGCCGCGGATCAGATCCTGGTGGGCTGGAAAGCTGGAGCTGCCTTGGGTCGTGAACATGTGGTCGGCAACCGCGTAGTCGGTTGCGATAGCCCAATAGGGCGCGACGTCGGTCGGGTCGACGTATTCATAGGGAAGGGTGCCTTCGTCGTGCCCGTTGGTTTCAAAGCGGATCAGATTGAAGGCATCCATCTTGCCACCGTGATAGGCGGTCTTGTAGCCGCCGTACGTGTGGCGAAGGATCCTCGGGGACTCAAGAGGTTCTTTGGTGAGATTGATCGACTCGACCTTACCGCCGACGAGTTCCTTGCCGGTCGTCGTACCGACGGTTCCGGGGAATGTGGCGAAAAGATTGTTGAAGGTTCGGTTCTCCTGAACGATGAGGACGATGTGCGAGATCGGCGAGCTGGGCGATCCCGATTGCGGCCGCACCGCAGGCTCACTCTGTACCGCCTGCGATGTTGCGCCGTTACAGGCAGCGAGGATTAAACCAGCGACGGCAAAGGCGAGCGGCTTCACGACCTATTCGGAATCGGGCGGTTGGTCCGATGGCGTCTGGTGCAGGAAGAACGTTAGCGGATGCGTTGCCGGGATCGCTTTGAACTTCCGCGGCTTCTGACTATAGTTGAAGACGTTTCCGATGCTCGTCGCGCGTTTGTCGGTCGTTCCCAATCCCCCGACCGGCAAGCCCCAGTTCTGTTCGATATATTTCAAAATGCTGCCGAACTCGTATTGCGTATGCTCGACGTGCGCCGTCACGTACGGCGAGACGACGATCATCGGCACGCGGAATCCGAGGCCGCCCTGCTCGTCGCGGCATTGCGACTGGTACAGGCACGGGGGAGCAACGTGATCGTAGAAGCCGCCCCAATCGTCCCACAGAACGATTATCGCGCTGGAGTTCCAGTATTTGCTCTCGCCGACCTGATTGACGACGTTGGCGACCCACGAGGGACCGTCGTCCACGTACTGGCCGTTGGCTCCCTTCTCGTCCACGTGGTCGGAGTTCTGGCCGTCGGGCGTGACCCAGGAGACGGCGGGCAGATCGCCGTTTTTGATATCCGTGAAGATCGCGTTCGGACTCGTGGTGACGTTGGTCGTCCACTCCTTACTATAGCGGACGGCTTTGATCGCGTCGTAGGCGCTCCAAATGCCGGCGTTCCCGCCCTTCACTTGCACTGCATAGTATTTCCAGGAGACCGACTGCGCGTCGAGGAGATCGCGCATCGTCGAGTAGGTGAAACAGGGAAAGGGTCCCTTGAACAACGCAAACTTGAGATCCGTCGTTATTAACGAGGTCACGACGCCGGGCGGCGCGTCGCATCCCCACGGCCAGAACGAAGGATTGTCGATTATGCTATCGCTGGAAGAGCCGCCGTAGGCATAGTTGACGACCGTGCCGCCCGCGATCAAATCCTGATGCGCGGTGAACGATCCGCTACCCTGAGTTTGGAACGTGTGGTCTGCGAGCACGTACTGTTGCGCCAAATCCCAGTACTCTTTAATCGCGTCGGGATTCACGTACTGGTAGGGAAAGGTGCACAGCGTCGCGCCGTTGCCGTTTGCCCCTCCGCCCTCCAAGTCGAAACCATCCATCTTGCCGTTATCGTACTGATCCAGAAATGGAAATAGGGCGTCGTACCATCCCCAAACGTGCGGAAGATCGCTGCCCTCGCCAAAGGAGACCATCTTGCCGTTCTTTTTGTATTTCGGGAATCCAACGCCGACGAGCGAGACCTTCGTCAACTTGACGGTTGCCTTCGACTGCGTGACCACCTGCTGGTCGTCTTTCGCGCACGTCGACGCCTCCGATTCCGGCATCGGCTGCCCCTGGCCGGTGGTCGTTCCGTCGGCATTGGGAAACGTGGCGAAAAGGTCGTCGAAGCTGCGGTTCTCTTGGATCACGATGATGACGTGCTGGATCGGCGAGCTGCTCGAAGTGCGGTGATGGATTGCCGGCAGCGCCGCTCCGCCGGGAGTGCTCGCGCCGCCGCAACCGGCGATCGCGACGCTCGCGAGCAGAGCCACGGAGATCGGCGCGAGCCGCACTATGTAAGTGCCTCGACTCGCCGCGCGATCGTCCCAACGTCGTAGCCGAAGTACTCGGCGACACCGCCGGTTACCCTCGTGATCTCCGCAAGCTCTTGCGCGCTGAAGACCGGCTTATAGTAGTCGGGGAACGAGAGCTTCTTGCTGTAGGCTTCGCGCGTTTGCGCGAAAGGCTCGGCAGACAGGCCGGCATGTTCGAGAATGCGGTCGATCGTCGGGAGCGAGTCCGAACAGAGATCCTCGTAGCGCACGATGCAGACGCGCCGCGCCAGCTCCGGGTCCGCCTCCAGCTGGCCGGCGACGAAGCCGTAAACGTAGGCCCAATAGCGGGCGCGCGACAGCCCCCACTGGCCGGCGTCGAAGAGCCGGCGGATCTCCCGGAGCTCGTCGGGATTGCCGACGTTGGCCATCACCTGGTGCGGCCCGAACTCGTGGTGCCCGGTCAGCTCGATGATCTCGATCTGGCGAGGATCGCTCTTCTCGATCTCTGCCCAGATGCGGTCTTGCTTGATCATCGACGCAATGTGGTCGATTGGATTGCGCACGTAGAGCAGGAAGCGCGCGTCGGGAAAGATCCGGCGCAAGTACTGCATGCGTACGACGCACATAATCGCCTTGCTGATGTAGCGGTTCCGTCCGCGTACCAGCGCGAGCTTCTTGAGGTGATCGACGTAGAAGCTTTCGAAGGCCGGATTCGCGGTCGTACCGTCGAGCACGCTGTAGTTCGTCTCATCGTGAATGAACGGGAAGAAATGCTCCCACAGGATTTCCTCGCCCATTTCGGCGCTGTCTCGCGTCACTTCGATGCGGTCGCGATGAATGCGCGGCACAGGCTTGCGCATGGCGTCGACGGGAATGCGTGGAAAGACCTGATTCCAGACGTACGGCATGTACGGCATTAAGAAATCGGCGTACTTGTGGGTGACGACGTCGGGATGTTCGCTGAGCATCTGTAACGTGATCGTCGTCCCCGCTCGTGGGAGCCCGCAAATATAGACGGGGCGGTCGACGGATCGCCCCGCGAGGCGGCGTTGCAACATCTTCGTCTCGAGATTTCCGAGCGCGACGAAGAACGGCGCGGCTGCGTGGACGCCTTTTACTCCCCAATAGAAAGGGGCCGGCACGGAAAACTTCTGGGTCTTTGCCGTTGGTGTCGTTGCCATTGCGGGGCCTCCTAGACTTTCTCGAAAAGGGCCCCGATTACCGTCAAGCCTGGCCCAAACGCCATACTCAACACCTTCGAGCCCACGGGAATCTCCGGCGATTCCACGATCGCCTGCCAAATATGCGGTGCCGTCGCCGAGGCCATGTTGCCGTGCTCGTTAAGCACCTTTCTGCTCAGCGCGATCTGCGACTCCTCGATGCCCAGCTTACTGCGAATTTGATTGAGGATTGCCGGCCCACCAGGATGAATCGCAAATGCCATCGTGGCCTTTTCACGCTCGAAATCGAGGCCGACCTGACCACAGATCGACGCGATGAAATCGCCGATCGCGTCGCGGATCATAAACGGCACCTTTTTCGATAGCGACATGTCGAACTGCAGCGGTCCGGGTCGCAAGGTCATCTCCGGTAGCGAGTCCGGAAGTATGTATTCTTCGATGGCCAAGATTTTCAAGCCGCTTCGCCCGTTGCGGGCAAACTCCGGATAGGCCGAATACTTAATGAAGCCGTCGGCAAAAAGAGTCGACGTAACGAAATTGTCTGCTTCTTCGCCGAGCAAGTCGAAATGCAGCGAAAGAAACTCCGTGTGTACGAGATCTACGCGACTTTTTGGCTTCGGGAGCGAATCGTACGACGAGCCGACGAGCCCGACGGCGGTGCGAATCGCCGGAAAGGCGCCGTAACATCCCATGTGATACGAATGGGTGACGCCGGTGCGCAGCCATTTCCGGCGCGAAAGAAAAGTTTGCACCGGGCTGGGAGAAATGTAGCCCGAGCAACTCACGTGCACGATGTCGTCGGGCGGTTGTGCCGTCGCATCCGAGTAGACGCGTTCGAAAACGTCGCACGCGACTTCTTCGAAGAGGGTCATGCGTTCGTCGAGCGCCTCGCCCGTCGAAGCCCGTAAATCGCCGAAGCGCGCAATGTTTTCGGCTGGGCTGTCCGGCCGAGGCACCACGAAGCGCGAGGTGAGAACGCTGACTTGGCGGCGCGCGATGTGCTCGCTCGAGGCGCCGTAGCGCGCCATGCGTTCTGCGATGGTGCGCGCCAAAGTCTCGCGATCTTCGGCCGAGGTCAGACCCTTTTGGGCGGATTGCGCGAGCGTCATAAAATGGGCCTGAATCCGTTTGAGCTCGTCTTGCTCGCGCGGCGGCGTCATCTGGACGGTTTGGAAATCCGACAAGACCACCGGAACGGCGCGCAGGCGTGTATCGGGTGCGGCGCTGGCGCCAGCGGAGGCTTGGGGATCGGAGACGTTTTCTATCGTACGCATATAAAGCCAGGACTGACGTTCGCTGCCGGCGCTATTCTTCCATTGTGTGGAACGCGTATGACGCTTCGATTCGTGCGACATCGGGTAATCCCGGTTATCTTTACTCGGAGTCGACCGGTTGGTTCGACGGTGGTTGATGCAAGAAGAATGACCTAGAATACTTCGAGCCGACTGGAACGAAGTTACGCGGCGGCTGCGTGAAGTCAAAGAAGTCTTTGATGAAGCTCGCGGAGGTTTTGTCCGTCGTTCCGAGACTCGGCAGTTGCCAGTTTTCCTCAACGAACTTTATGATGCTTCCAAACTCGTAGTCATTGTGAGAGACGTAGCCGGCTCTTGAATACGGCGAAACGACGATCGCCGGAACGCGGAAGCCGAGACCGCCGTAGCGATGCGGACCCGGCGGCGGGACGTGATCGTACCATCCACCCCAGTCGTCCCACACGATCACGATTGCCGTCGTCTTCCAGGCCGGGCTTTTGCCGATCGCGTTGACGACTTGTGCGACCCACGACGGACCGGTATCGGAGTTGTCGCCGGGATGATCGGAGTTCTGGAAGTCGGGAATCACCCACGCAACCGACGGAAGCGAATCGCGCGAGATGTCGGTGAAGACTCGCGTTTCCGGATTGGCCTCGTTCGTCGTCCATTCCGGCCCGTACCGCACCGCTTTGATGGCATCGAATGCATTCCAAAGATTACCACCGAAGCTGCCTCCGACTGCCGGCGCGTAGTAGCGCCAGGAGATGCCCTTTGGATCGAGCAGATCGCGCAGCGTAGCGTACGTCAGGCACGGAAACGGCCCGATGCCGCTGGAGTATTTATTGTCTGCCGTAATGACTGACGTCGTCGTGCCGGGATTCGCGTCGCAGCCCCACGGCTGGCTCGCGCCGCCGCTTGGAAAATCGATGAGGTTGTACGTCTCGTTGATGGCGGTATCGCCTCGAATCAGATCCTGGTGCGCGGTGAAACTTCCGCTACCTTGCGTTTGGAACATGTGATCCGAAAGCACGTATTGCTTGGCCAGATCCCAATACGGCGCGATCTGATTCGGATGGACGTATTGGTACACGAACGTGCCCGGCACTCTGCCGATCGGCACGAGGTCGAAGTGGTTCATCTTGCCGCGGTTCCAATCGCGCACCCAGCCGTTGTAGCCGTTGTCGGGTGAGATCTGGCTCTCGAGGTCGGCGGCGCGCAGCAGAATCTTACCGTTGTGCGTCTTGCCGGTCCTGGTACCGTCCGCGCCCGGAAAGGTCGCGAAGAGATTGTCGAAGGTCCGATTCTCTTGAATCAAAATCACGATGTGCTTGAAATGCTTACCCTGTTTGGCCGGGGGCGGAGGCTCAAATGGGCCCGCGGCCGCCGGAGTAGAACCGCCGCCGCACGCCGTCAATACGGCGCTGAGAAGGCAGCACCAGAGCATCCGATTTTGATCGCCCATACCTTTCCACCTAATGGTCCGGGTTCGGGGGCCATCCCTTCCCGTCCAAGCGGTCGCCGGGGCTAGCGCATGTTGCTGCCGGCTACGCGCGACTCGATCGCCCGCGCCGCGGTGCTGCTGCGGCAAGGCGGGGTCGTGGCCTTTCCGACTGAAACCGTTTACGGCCTCGGCGCGCTCGCCTTCGACGCGCGAGCCGTCGCCCGAATCTTCGAAATTAAGGGACGCCCGTCGTTCGACCCGCTCATCGTGCACGTGGCCGATCGCTCGATGCTTCAAGAGGTCGTTGGGGTCGTTCCGGCGGCCGGCGAAACCCTGATTGAGCGCTTCTGGCCCGGTCCGCTGACCCTCGTGCTCGCAAAAAGGCCGGCCGTACCCGGCCTGGTGACGGCCGGCCTTTCGACGGTCGCCGTGCGGATGTCCGACCATCCGGTCGCGCGCGGCCTGCTCGAGGCCGTCGGGTCTCCCCTGGCCGCGCCAAGCGCGAATCCCTTCGGGCGCCTTAGCCCAACCCGGGCCGAGCACGTTGCGCGAATGCTTGGCGATCGCGTCGATCTGATTCTCGACGGCGGCGCGACGACGCACGGAATCGAGTCTACGATCGTCGCCTTGGAGCCTCGGCCGGTTCTGCTTCGTCCCGGTGCGATCGCCGCCGAGCAGATCGAGGCGTTGATCGGTCCGCTGGAGCGCGTGACTCCTGCCTCGGCGGTACGAGCTCCCGGCCAGCTTGCGCAACATTATGCCCCGGCAACGCCGCTGCGATTGATCGACCCCGGGCTCGTTCCGGATCCCGAACGTCGCCGCGCCGGCGTCATCACGCTGCGAGATCCGTACGAGGGATACTCGGCTTCGCGAATCCTTTCGCGGCGGGGCGACTTACGCGAAGCCGCGGCAGCCCTTTTCGAGATGCTGCACGCACTCGACGCGTTAGGCCTCGATCGGATCGATGCGGCGCCGGTCAGGGAGAGCGGACTCGGCCTGGCTATTATGGACCGGCTACGCCGCGCGGCTTCGCGATGAAGCACAGATGAGACAAATTGACGTTCCAGAGCGTTCTGAGATTGGGTAACGAAGAAAGGACGATGATGTTCAAGCGCGAGCTCGTTCGGTACGCCGCCCTGTGTGCGGCCGCTCTCGTCTGGTTCGGCGCCGCGCCGGCCGGCGAAGTGCTCCCTTATCAGCTGGCTGGAGACGTCTCTGAGACCTATCGCCTTTTGACGACGACCTACTACGAAACGGTCGACCCGCGCGCGCTTCTCGCCGCCGCAAGCGCAGCTTTGACCGATGCGGCGCGCAAGGCCGGCACTCCGATCGCCGCACCGGCGCTGCACGTCGAAGCCGATCGCGATGCGACGGTCGCCGAGCTCGACGATGCGATAGCTTCCGCGGCTCGCGTGGCACACGCCTCACCGGACAGTTTCGCCTACGCGGCCATCAATGCGATGGCAAAGGCCGTAAACGATCGCTATACGCAGTTTTTTACTCCGGCCGAGTTCAAGGCGTTTAGCGAGGCGCTCGATCCGGCGCGCATCGGCGGCATCGGCGTGATGATCCAGCCGGATACCGCGTCCGGTTTCGCTCGCATCACGTACGTGCTCCCCGGCACGCCCGCCGAGCGCGCCGGGCTTACAGTTGGCGATCTCGTTACCGCCGTAAATGGCTCGCCGACGAAGGGCCTCACGGTCGACGGCGTCAGTGCGCTGCTGCGCGGCAAAGCCGGCACCGTCGTCGCGGTAACGGTGGCGCGCCCGAACGCAACGTCGGTCGTTTCGATTACACGCGAAGACGTCCAGCCCCCGACCGTCATCTACAAGATGCTGAGTGGCGGCATCGGCTACGTTTGGGTCATGGCTTTCGGACGATCGACGCCAAATGAGTTCGACGCGGCAATCACGCGCCTGAACGCGCAGGGTGCGAAGGCGCTCGTGCTCGACCTGCGCAACGACGGCGGTGGCTACGTCGATTCCGCGCTCGACATCAGCTCGCGTTTCATCGCCAATAAGGCGCTGTTGACCGTCGAGGAGCGTGGCCGGCACGATACGACAATCCACGCCGACGACGATCCGTCGATTGCGCTTCCGCTCACCGTCCTCGTGAACCAATACACGGCGTCGGCGTCGGAGATTACTGCCGGCGCTTTGCAAGACGACGGCATTGGCATGTTGATCGGTGCCCGCACGTTCGGTAAGGGCGTGATGCAGACGCTGACGCCGCTGCCCGACGGAGCCGCGATCAAGATCACGACCGCCCACTACCTGACGCCGAATCGGCGCGACATCAATCTGCGAGGCATCGATCCGGACATTTCCGTCGACGAGCCGCGCGACGCTCGCTTTGGGGACATTGCCCGCGACGCGCAACTAAGCGCTGCTATCTCGCTCTTGCAGAAAAAGATCGCAACTAAAACGTAAGGGACTCAGCGCTTCCTTTGGCGGCGGATTAAGCGGACGATCGACCCATTACCGCTAAAAACGACGTCGTCCATGAGCCGGCGCATGAGGAAGATCCCAAAGCCGCGGCCGCGGTGGTCGGGCTCGATGGTGGTTCGAATCTCCGGCGCGCAGAACCCGGTACCATTATCTTGGATCTCGATCCGAAGCTCGGCGCCATCGAAGCTGCAATCGACGGTGAAGCCGGCAGACGGCATCCCGCTTCCGTGCTCGACGGCGTTGCTCAACGCTTCGCCTGCGGCGAGCCGGATATCCGCAATCTCGCTCTCGGAGAACCCGCAAGCGCTCGCAAATCCGGCCACGCTCCGCCGCGCCAGAGCGACGTTTCCGATCTCGCTTGTGTAGTCAGCGCGATAATGAGTCTTCAATGCTGTTCTCGTTAATATGAATTTCCCGGGCATGATGCGCAACTAAACCTCCCACAGCAACCCAGCGCTTCGTGAAGTAAAAGAAACCGGGTCGGCCGAAGGGTACGCGGCGAGCAAGCACGGGCGATTAGCTCAGCTGGGAGAGCGCCTCCCTTACAAGGAGGATGTCGGCGGTTCGAGCCCGTCATCGCCCATTTTCGCGGGTAAAGGCGGACAATGCTTACGTGCGTCCTCCTACTCTCCCAACTTGCGGTCACGAGCGCGCCGGCCGACGAATACTTCGGCAAGCTCGAGATGAGCGCGCTGCGCGTTCGCTATGAAACGATGCAGCTCAAGAAGCGGTACGAGTCGCATCGGCTCCTGCCCGAACAGGCGGAACATCTGCTGCTTCTTACGGAAAATTCGTTCGACCAGTGGGCTGCGCGCTATCCAAAGGATCCCTGGCTCGCGTCGACGGGGTTTCTCATCGCGGCGCTCTATGCCGAACTTCCCGGCGGCGTTGCACGCGATCACGCCGTCACGCTCTACGTCTACGTGAATACGCACTTTCCGCGCTCAACGTACGGAGCGCAGAGCCGCGCCTCCCTACACCGTGGCGTCTCGACGAAAGCCGATTTGCCGTGGGCGAAGGCAATGCGCCCGGCCTCGCCATCACCACCGCCGGCCTTGCCATCGCCGCCGTCGCCCTCGCCATCACCGCCGTCGGCCTCGCCGTCACCATCCTCGGCGCCGCCGAGGGAGTCAGAATGCCCACGGTAAAACCCGCGTACATCGAAATCAACGTAGGGCGCGACGGCGAGGTCGCCGTCATCACCATGACCCGTCCCGAAAAACGCAACGCGCTCTCATTAAATATGATGCGTGAGCTCGACGATGCGCTGGCTACGGCCGGGCAAGACGCCGCCGTTCGCGCCATCGTCCTGCGAGGAGAGGGCCCCGCCTTCAGCGCAGGTCACGACCTGCGCGAACTGCTGGACCGCGACGTCGAGACCTATCGCGTTATCTTCGACGCGTGCGTCGCCTTGATGGCGCGCGTCGCGAGCATTCCGCAACCGGTCATCGCGGAGGTCGGAAAAGTCGCGACGGCCGCGGGCTGTCAGCTTGTGGCCGCGTGCGATCTGGCCGTTGCGTCGACGGAGGCCACGTTCGCCACCCCGGGCGTGCGCATCGGCCTTTTCTGCAGTACGCCGATGGTCCCGCTCTCGCGTGCGATCGGGCGCAAGCGCGCAATGGAGATGCTGCTGACCGGCAAACCGATCGACGCGCAGACGGCTCTCGATTGGGGTTTGATCAATCGCGTCGTTGCGCCGGAGAGTCTCCACGCCGAGACGCTCGCGCTCGCGCGCGAAATCGCATCGGCTAGCGCAACGGTCGTCGGTATCGGTAAAGCGGCGTTTTATGCGCAAATCGATCTGGATCAAGCATCCGCATACGATTACACCAAAAAAGTTATGACCACAAACGCACTAGAGGCCGATGCGCACGAAGGCATTAGCGCGTTTCTCGAAAAGCGCGCGCCAAAATGGTAACGCTTCCCCTGGAGGGGATAATCTGCTACCGTTGAAGGCCGAGCTTCCGCGTCACTCGATTCGTGGGCAGCGAGCGTACGCGATGACACAACAAGCGTCGCCCACACCCGGTATGCGTGGCCCGACAAAAAGGGAACCGCGCATACGCGACGGCAGGAGGGCTCGCCTATGGCGAGCCCTTCTGTGATTCCGTGGCAGAAAAAAAGCGCCGCTGGGCGAAAACACCCGCTTCGTGACGTTTTTAACTCCCAGGACGCGCTACGCGGCATTCGTCCTGCTCGTGGCCCTGATCGCCTCGCTGACCGTCGCGGCATTTCGCGTTCGCACGGAGTCGCACGCGAACCGCGTCGAACTCGCCATGGATTTCAGCGATCTCGATGCTCTCGCGCGCTCGTACAACTATAATCCCGCCGCATTGCTGATCGCGCTGCGGCGCGCGGGCCTAACCTCGCTCGCCCTCACGGAAGAGCTCGGCGCGAACGTCGGCTATAACGGAAAGTCCTACGCGACGACCGGGGCGGCGCTCCTTAACCAGTCGCGCCTCTCGCCAATCCGCGATCCCTTGCTGGCCTCCTTGGTCGCAGGGCGGCGCGTCGACGCCGGCGCCATCTATCTCCTGGTATCCGATCCGTCGACCTATCGGCGCTATTTGGCCCAGCTTTCGCTGCATTTTAGCCCCAAAACCGTGCGCGTCTTGCGGGCGACCCGCCCCTGGCTGATCGAGGTGCGGACGCAAATCGATTACTTCGACGCGATTGGCTTAGGCATCCCCACCGACGAAATCGCGCTGGCACACCGGCTCGGGCTCCTGGTGGTTCCGCGTTTTCAAAATGACGAGCGCCTTCGCGCACCGCAGATCGAGGCGCTTTTCGACAACGTGCTTGCCTACGACCCGAAGGTTTCGACGGTCATCTTCTTCGGGTTGAGCAACGCGGTTGCCGGCTATCCCGATCATCTGGAGGATACCGCGGACGCCTTCAAACGCCACCTCTTCAACTTCGGGTCGATCGAGACGTACGATCCCAGCCAAGTGCAGAAGGGTAACGACACCCTCGCGCGGCTTATTCCGGGCCGGACCGTTCGCGTTCAGGCCATCGCCAAAACCGAGCTCGATAAGCTCAAGCTCGACGAGGTTGTCGCGCGATACGTTTTGGGCGTTCGCGAGCGCAACGTACGGGTCGCATACTTACGTCCGTGGGCGCACCAAGACGGAGATCTCTCGGTCGAGGCGACGAATGTCGAAATGGTCAAGCAGATCGCGGGTCAGCTGCGCGCCGGCGGCTTTCGTCTTGGCCGCGCTACGCCGATTCCAGCGTATCGCGGCAACAATCGGATTCTCGTCGGGCTGGCCGCGCTGGCCGTCCCGTCGATTTTCGTGCTGTTGCTCGAACTCTTTGGCTTGTACGGGAGGCGGATCGCCGCTATCGCTTACGGCGCGACGATCGCGCTCTATCTGCTGGGGCTGCTGACGCACCACGATGCGTTTGCGCGCTCCGCTATTGCGCTCGCCGGCGCGCTGCTCTTCGCGACCGCGGCACTCCTGATTTTGATTCCGGCTTGGAATGAAACGCCCGCAAGCGGCGACGGCACGCAGCTCGTCCGCAGCCTGGGCTGGACCGTGGCGGCGACGGGCGTCGCGCTGCTCGGCGCGCTCGTCGTCGTCGGCATCATGAGCTCGCCGCTGGCAATGGAGGAGATCGAGCGCTTTCGAGGCGTCCGGCTCGTCCTGGCGCTCCCGCCGCTCATTGCGCTGACGCTCTACCTATTCGACCGGCGCTTCGGCTCGGGCGTCGAGCGGTCGCGCGACGTCTTTCTCTCGCCGGTACTGACCTATCAGCTCTTGGCGGGCGTCGCGATCATCGCTGCCGGCGCGTTGATGCTCGTGCGCAGCGGCAACGACAGCGAAGTCTCGCCTTCGCCTTTCGAGCTCGCGTTTCGCCATCTGTTGACCGCCACGCTGAGCGTCCGTCCACGCTTCAAGGAGTTCTTGATCGGCTTTCCCGCCATAATGCTGCTGCCGGCGTTGCTGCCGCCGCACCGGCGCGCGATTGGATGGCTCTTGGCGCTATGCATTGGGGTGGGGATCGGGGACGTCATCGACACATTTTCGCACCTGCACACGCCGATCGAAATTTCGGTGTTGCGAATCGTGAATGGGCTCGTCGCGGGCGCGGTCGTTGGGGCCGTGCTGATCTGGATCTATCGGCGCTGCATCTACCGGCGGAGTCTATCCTGAGCCCTTCGTGCGTGTGCTGATCTCGGGTTACTACGGTTTTGGCAATTTGGGCGACGAAGCGCTGCTCGAGGTGATCGTCGAGCGGCTGCGCCGGGACTTTCCGGCGACATCGATCGAGGTGTTGTCGGCAACGCCTGGGCGCACCGCGGCCGCCTATCGTGTCGATGCGACGCCTCGCTGGGACTGGCGCGCCGTTCGCACCGCCATCGGACGGGCCGACGTCGTGCTTTCCGGCGGCGGAGGTCTCTTGCAAAACGAAACGAGCCTGCGCAGCCTGCTCTACTACGCTGGCGTCGTGCGCGAAGCGATTCGAACCGGACGCAAAGCGATGATCTTCGCGCAATCGATAGGACCGCTCGATTTTTGGGGGCGCTGGGTGGTACGAGGGTTCTGCAAGGGCCTCGATCGCGCGACCGTGCGCGACGAGCGATCGCTGCGCCTGCTCGAGCAGCTCTTGCCCGGCGCGCCGGTCGAGCGCACCGCGGATCCCGTTTTTTTGTACGACCGACCTGCAACGCGTGACGATCTTGCGGCCGACGGGCTCGGACCGGAGAGCGGCGCCTACGCCGTGATCAGCGTGCGCAAGATCGCATCGTTCCGAGATGGGATACCCGTCCTCGCGCGGGCCGTCGATCGCCTCGCCGAGCGCTATAACGTGCGTGCGGCCTTCCTACCGCTGGGGGGCGCTGCCGATGCTGCGCTGTCGACGGACGTCATTCGCGCTTGCTCGTCGGCGCCAATGCTTCTCCCCGAGTGCACGCTCGAAAAGGCAGCCGCGATCCTGCAGGGGGCTCGCCTCGCGATCGGCATGCGTCTGCACGCGCTGGTTCTTGCCGCGCGCTTCGCCGTCCCGTTTCTTGCCATACCGTACGATCCCAAAGTGACTGCACTCTGCGAGGATCTCGACTATCCTTTGCAGCCACTCTGGATTCCAGGCAGACCGCGCCCGAGCGACGGTGCAATCGACGAGCTCGTCGACCGGCTCGTCTCGGAGCGCGACTGCCTCTCGGCTGCGCTGGCTGCGCGCCTCCCGGTCGTCCAAGCGGCCGCGCAGCGAAACTTCGAGGTCCTCGGCGAACTCTTGGGCGACGAGTGATGGACTACCGAAGCACGTTGAACCTGCCGAAGACCGCCTTTGCAATGAAGGCGGACCTTCCCAAGCGAGAGCCGCAGCGCATCGCGTGGTGGAACGAGCACGCAACGTACGAACGGCGTTTGGAGCGCAACGTGCCGGGCGGCCCATGGATTTTGCACGACGGACCGCCGTATGCAAACGGCGAGCTGCACATGGGCCATTTCCTGAACATGGTGCTCAAGGACATGTTCGTGAAGATCGCACTGCTCGATGGGAAGTACGCGAAGTTCGTTCCCGGCTGGGACATGCACGGACTACCGATCGAGTATGAGACGCTCAAGTACTTGGGGATCACGGACTTTCACGCCGTCGATCCACTCGAACTGCGCGCGCAGTGCAAAGAACGCGCCCTCTACTGGCTCGACCGTCAACGAGAGCAGCGCCGGCGGATGGGCACCTTCGGCTTCCTCGACCATCCGTACCGCACGATCGATCCGTCTTTTGAAGCAACGATCGTAAACGCACTTGCCGATCTGGCCGAGCGCCAACAAATCTATAAAGGTCTGCGCTCGACGCTCTGGTGCGTCCACGACGAAACGGCGCTGGCGGAAGCCGAGATCGAGTACGAGCAGCGCACGTCACCGTCGATCTACGTTCGCTTCACAGCGAACGACGAGCAGCGTGACTCTGTCATGCGCAGCCTGTCGAAGCATGACGGCGCTGGCAGTGTCGCCCTTCGACAGGCTCAGGGTGACACCGCGATCCCCGTCTCGTTCCTCATCTGGACGACGACGCCGTGGACGCTTCCGGCCAACGTAGCCATTGCCTTGCGCGCCGACGCGACCTACGGACTCTATCGCGTGGGTGGCGAGTTGCTGATCGTCGCCGAGGCGCTCGCGCAGCGCGCGTTGGGCGAGCGATTCGCCGACGCGACGCCGATCGGTCGCGTGCTTGGCGAAGAGCTCGACGGACTCGCCGTGCGCCATCCATTCATGGAGCGCGATTCGACGATCGTTCTCGCGCCGTACGTGGACTTAGAGACCGGGACGGGAGCAGTCCACACTGCGCCCGGGCACGGCGCCGACGATTTCGATACCGGAATGAAATACGGTCTGCCGATTCTCAATCCGGTCGATGCCGCCGGCCGTTTCACGGCCGAGGCGGGACCCTACGCCGGCATGAACATTTTCGCGGCCAACGCGCGCATCGTCGACGACTTGCGCGCGAGCGGTGCACTGTGGAGCGCGGCGGAGTACGAGCATTCCTATCCCCATTGCTGGCGGTGTCGGAATCCCGTGATTTTCCGCGCGACGGCGCAATGGTTTCTCGCGATGGATCAAAACCTGCTTCGCCAGCGCACTCTCGACGCCACGGACGCAGTCGAGTACGCGCCGCAGTGGGGTCGCGCGCGCCAGCGGCAGATGATCGAAACGCATCCCGAGTGGTGTCTCTCGCGGCAGCGCACGTGGGGAACGCCGATTCCATCCTTGCTCTGCCGAGGGTGCGGCGAAGCGATCCTCGATCCGCGCGTGGCGCGCCTTGCCGCGAAACGCTTCGCCGAGGCGGGCGCAGGTTCGTGGTGGAGCGATCCGGTGCAGACCTACCTTCCCGACGGGTTCGTCTGTCCGCGCTGCGGTGGTTGCGATCTCGAAAAAGAGAAGAACATCGTCGACATTTGGTTTGAGTCGGGAGTGACCCACCTCGCCGTGCTGGGACGCGACGGAATGCCGTGGCCGAGCGACCTCGTTCTCGAGGGCGGCGATCAGTTTCGAGGCTGGTTTCGCAGTTCGCTCATCACGGCCGTCGCGCTCAAAGGCCGCGCACCGTACCGGCGCGTGATGAAAAACGGCTGGGTAAACGACGAAGAAGGCCGCCCAATGTCGAAATCGCGGGGGACCGGCATCGATGCAAGCGATGCGATGGCCCGCTGGGGCGCCGACGTCTTACGGTTGTGGGCTGCCTCGGTCGAGCCCATCGACGACGTACGCTTCGGGCCAAACGTCGTCGACCAAGTCGGACGCGTCTACCGAAACCTGCGAAATCGCATGCGCTTCATGCTCTCCAACCTTGAGGACATTTCCGCCGCGGACGTGGTCACCCGCGAAGCGATGGAGCCGATCGACCGGCTTGCGTGCAGCGTGACCGATGCGTTCGTCGCCGGCGTCAAAGACGCGTACGATTCCTGCGAGATACACGACGCCTACCTGCGCATCGTCGAGTTCGAAAGTTCGATGTCGAGCCTCTTTTTCGACGCGCTCAAGGACCCGCTCTACTCGCGCGCCGTCGCAGATCCGCGCCGCCGCAGCGCACAGTCGGCGCTGCTCTATATCGCGACACGCTTTTTCACGACGGTCGCGCCCGTGCTTTCGTTTACCGCGGAGGAGGCATGGCAGCATCTTCCCCAGTGGCTGCTGGAGCGCACCGAAAGCGTTTTCGACGCTTCCTTCGATGTAAGCCGGTCGCGGAGCGCCGGCGCCGAAGGCGATCTCGCGCTCTGGCGGCAGCTGCGCGCGCTACGTTCCCGAGTTGCCGCGTCGGTGGAACCGCGCGACTTCGAGGCGCAGGTGCGCCTCACCGTGCCTCCCGCGATGTACAAGCGGCTGCTCGCGCTGGGCGACAACCTGCGGGAGGCGCTGGTCGTCTCGCAGCTGAGCCTGAGCTCGGGCGACGTGGAAGCCTTCGAGTTATTGCCCGCGGACGGAGCGAAGTGCGTGCGGTGTTGGAAGTACCGGGAGCTCGGCGAGGATCCAGAGCACCCCGATATCTGCGCGGATTGCACGCGCGTCGTGCGCGCCCTCCCATTGTCATCCTGAGCTTGTCGAAGGATGACCCAGCCACCCACGCCGGCGCTCCCGAAAGTTCGTCCACTCCTGCGCCTCGATCGCCGCGCGCGCTTCGCGCATCAGCGCGTTAACGAGATACACGTTGTGATGCGAGAGCAAGCGCGGCCCGAGCATCTCCTTGCTGCGGAAAAGATGTGAGAGGTACGCGCGCGAGAAGGTCGTGCAGGTGCTGCAGTCGCAGCGCGCATCGACCGGCGCAAAATCGCGCGTGAAGGCGGCATTGAAGAGGTTGAGCTCGCCATCGTGAGTCATCGCGCGTCCGTTGCGCCCACAGCGCGTCGGATAGACGCAGTCGAATAGATCCAGCCCGGCATCGATCGCTTCCAGAAGGTCGCGGACGGTGCCGACGCCCATGAGGTAGCGGGGCTTTTCCACCGGAAGCATCGACGCCGTGACGCGCGCGGTCGCGTACATCTGCTCGCGCGTCTCGCCGACCGATAATCCGCCGATTGCGTACCCAGGAAAATCGAGCGCCACGAGCTCGCGCGCGCTGCGCTCTCGCAACGCCGGGTCCAATCCGCCTTGCACGATTCCAAAGAGCGCGGTCGCCGGCGCCTTGCGTGCTGCGACGGAGCGCTGGGCCCACCGGGTCGTCAAGCGCACCGACTCGGCGAGCGCGTCAGGCGTCGCGGGAAGCTTCACACACACGTCGAGCACCATCGCAACATCGCTCCCGATGGCTTCTTGAAAAGCCACGACGCCCTCCGGCGTAAAGCGATGTATGCTGCCGTCGAGATGCGACCGAAACGTGACGCCGTCGTCATCGACCTCACGTCTGCTCTCCAAACTGAAAACCTGAAACCCGCCCGAGTCCGTAAGAATTGGCCGTTCCCAAGCCATGAATGCATGGAGGCCGCCTGCGCCCTCGAGCGTCTCGAGCCCGGGCCGCAACCAAAGATGATACGTGTTTGCAAGCACGATCTGCGACTGTGCTTCCACCAGCTCATCCGGCGTCAATCCCTTAACCGTCCCCGCCGTTCCGACCGGCATAAAGCACGGCGTCTCAACAACTCCGTGCGCGAGCTGCAGCCGCCCGCGCCGCGCATTACCGTCTCGCGCGAGAGGCTCAAACACTGCCGGGCTTTGCTCGCAAGCCCCGCTCATGGGTGATGAGAAGACGTCCGTCGCTCCGCATCCATGCTCCGCTCGTCGTGCAGAGCCTCCGAAGCATCACGCATCCACATGAGCGGTGCTTACGAGCGTGCGAGCGTGCACGTACGCGCGAGAAGGCGCAGCTTCAAACGACATCGGTTCGTCGGTGCGTGGATGGCGAAACGCGAGCCGCCACGCATGCAGCGCCTGTCCCCGAAGCTCGAAGCGTGACTCGATCTTGCCATAGAGCGGATCGTTGAGAATCGGGTGGCCGATCCCGGCCATGTGCACGCGAATCTGATGCGTTCGCCCGGTTTCGAGGCGAAAGAGCAACTCGGAGTGCGCCGCAAAGGCGTCACGGACCTCGTAATGCGTCAGGGCGGGTTTGCCGTCGGCGACGATCGCGAACCTCAAACGATTGCGTGGATCGCGTCCGATCGGTCCTTCGATCGTACCGAGCGGGTGCTGCGGTACGCCACGCACGAGTCCGAGATATTCGCGCTCGATGCGCCGCGCTTTCATCGCGAGGCCGAGCGCGCGCAGGCTCTCTTCGCGCTTTGCGACGACGAGCAGGCCCGAGGTGTCGCGGTCGAGGCGGTGGACGAGTCCGGGGCGCAGCAGATCGCCGGGGAGACTTGCCTGCACGTGTGCGAGCAGCGCATTGACCAGCGTCCCGCTCGTCGTGCCGTGTGCCGGATGCGTGACCATTCCGGCCTCCTTGTTGATGACCAGCAGATCGTCGTCTTCGTAAACGACGTCGAGCGGAATCGCTTCGGGTCCCGCCACGAGGGCCGGCGGCTGGCTAATTTCGAACTCGAGCACGTCGCCGGGTTCTAGCGGGCGGCTGGGCTTGGCGGGGCTGCCATTAACGAGAACTTCTCCGCGCCGAGCGGTTTGCGTTACGAGGGTTCGCGAAACTCCGGAGAGCCAAGCGACGAGCACATCGGTGCGTTTCCCGGCTTGCTCAGCCGTGACGACGTGTAACAAGGCTCGAGAGCAGCAGAAGGCCGACGCCGACGGTGATACACGAGTCGGCAACGTTGAAGATATTCGGCCAAATGCGGTAAAAGTCGATGAAGTCGATGACGTACCCGTAGTGGAGACGATCGACGACATTGCCGATCGCTCCGCCGACGATCATGCCGAACGCAATCCGAACGGTTTGCGAACGCGCTGCGGCCTCCCGGAAGCTAAACCAAAAGAGCACGAGCACGACGATCGCCATTCCGATCAGCATGACGGCGCTGCTCCCGAAAAGACCGAACGCGCCGTGGACGTTGCGCTCGTACGTCCATCTCAAGAAATTCGGGATGATCGTGCGGCACGCGGGGACGTCCGGCAAGCAGAGATTGACGATCAGGTGCTTTGTGTATTGGTCCGCCCAAAGCACGGCGATCGCCGCGGCGGCGATGACGAGCGTTTGCTTTAAGCTAAAGATTCGGTTGCGGTACAAATTGATAGAACCATCCTGCGACGTTGAGGAATGCATCGTTAACGAGAATCAAGCCGACGACGACGAGAAATGCACCCGAAGCGAACTCGATTGCGGGCAGCGAAGATTTGATGCGGGCAAGCAATGGGAGGACGACGCCGATGCCCATCGCGGTTGCGAGAAACGGCAGCGCCAGACCGAGACAGTAACAGGAAAGCAGCAGCGCGGCCTCAGCGCTGTGCTGTTGCGACGCAATCCCCAGAATGCCGGCGAGAATCGGGCCGATGCAAGGCGACCAGCCGGCTGCGAATGCGATGCCGACCAAACCCGAGGTCCAAAGCGTGCGGCGGTCGTGTTGCAGATGCAGGCGTGCGTCCATCATCAGGACGGGAATGCGTAACATGCCCATCATGTGCAAGCCCAAAACGACGACGAACGCGCCCCCGATCTGCGCGATCAGCACGCGGTTTGCATTCAGCGCGCCGCCGACCGCGCTGGCGCTGAGGCCCAATCCGATGAAAATTAGGCTGAATCCAGCGACGAACGCGACGGCGTGTGCCATCGTTTGCAGGCGTGCGAGAGCGGTCGGCTCGTTCTTGAGGTCTTCGAGACTCTCTCCCGTGAGCAGCGAGAGGTAGGCCGGTACCATTGGAAGGACGCACGGGGAAACGAAGGAAACGAGGCCCGCAAGGAAGGCGATGCCGGCGGTGATATGTGTCGTCGCGGTCATCAGTCAAAAGATTGTTATAAATGCAGCACTGGTTCACCTATCCGACAAACATCGACCCGGTCGCGATTCATCTCGGTCCGCGATTCGGCATCCACTGGTACGGCATCGCCTATTTGGTGGCGTTCCTCTGCGTCTATCTGTGGATGAGCCGTCCGGCCGGGCTGCGCCGCCTGGGGCTCACAAAGCAGCAGGTTCAGGATTTTCTCTTCTACGCGCTCATCGGCGTGCTCGTCGGCGGCCGAACCTTCTTCGTCATCAACGACATCATCAGCAAGCACGACGCCTCGTTCTATTTTTCCAACCCGGTCAACTTTATCGCAGTCTGGAACGGCGGGATGGCCTTCCACGGGGGATTGATCGGCGTGCTGGTGGCGATCTGGCTGTTCATTCGGCAGCATCCGGGTCTGAAATACGTGGTCGTCGGCGACGAAGTGGTGATGATGCTGCCGATTGGCATCACGCTGGTGCGAATCGTGAACTTTATCAACGACGAGCTCTGGGGAGACGTCTGCCGCCCCGACCATCCCTGGTGCCTGGTCTTCCCCTCCGCGCCGGCGCTTAACGGGGTTGCGGCATATCGTCATCCTTCGCAGATTTACGAGGCAATTCTCGACATCCTGACGCTACCGATCCTCTTGATCGTCTACCGGCTCAAGCCCAAAGACGGCGTCGTCGCGTGGACCTGGTTCACGTGCTACGGGATCACGCGAACGGTCGCGGAGATGTGGCGCCAGACCGATTTCAGCTGGATGGGCCTGACCGGCGGCCAACTCTACGCCCTGCCGATGATCCTCGTTGGTGCGATCGGAATCGCCTACTGCGCGACCCGGCCCGGTCCGCGCACCGACGCCAGACCGGTTCGCCCGGCGCGTGGATGAGGGAAGGAGTCGAGGAACGCTATCGAGCGCTGCGAAGCGCGATCGACGAAGAAGTGCGCAGGGAAGGGCGCGATCCGGCGGGCGTCACGTTGGTCGGGGTCGGCAAGCGCCAGCCCCCGGAATTCGTCGCCCAGGCGATCGAGGCCGGCTTGACCGATCTCGGTGAGAGCTACCTGCAAGAGGCGCGCCGCAAGTTTCCGCTGCTGCCTGCCGTGCGCAAGCACTTCATAGGCCACATACAGAGTAATAAGGCGAAAGCCATCGCGGCGACGTTCGACGTCGTCCAGAGCGTCGATCGGGCCGAAGCGGGCATCGCGCTGGGAAGAGCGGCGCAAGAACTCGGCGCGACGCTTCCGGTGCTGCTGCAGCTCAACATTACGCCGTCCGATCGCTTTGGGTGTCGTCCGGATGAGGCCGACCAGCTTGCTGAAACGCTTCGGGGCCAGGCGAGCTTGCGCCTCGAGGGCGTCATGGCAATGGGACCGGCGGGCGCTGACAGCGACGCAATATCGCGCGCATTCGAGCTCGCTGCCAAGACCTTGGCACGCATAGGTGGAAGTACGCTTTCCATCGGTATGTCGGGAGATTGGCGCGAAGCGCTGCGAGCCGGCTCGACGATGGTGCGCATCGGAGAGGGGCTCTTTGGCCCGCGCACAGATGGGAGGCACACGTGAGCGTGTTCAGCAAGATCGGCTCGTTTTTTTCGATTCGCGACGACGAAGACGAGTTTTACGAGGATGAGGCGCCGCCGGGGCGCGTCGTACCGCTATCGACCGCCGGACGGCGTGGCGGCACGCAGGTGAGCGTTTACTCACCGCGCAGCTATCAAGACGTCGTCGAAATCGCCGACTCACTGCGGAACCGGCAGGTCGTCATCATGAATTTGCAAAACGCCGATCGAACGCTTTTGCAGCGGGTCGTGGATTTTACCTCGGGGGTCGCTTACACGATCGACGGCAAGATCCAAAAGCTCGCCGAGTCCATCTACCTAGTCGTCCCGGCCGGCATCGTCGTGAATGCCGCAGGTTTACGCGACTCGATGATGGCCGACGGCACTTTCGATTTCATGGGCAATAGACCGTAGGACACGAATCGATGGAAAAGATCACACCAGTCGATATACAACACAAGACTTTCAAGAAGGCTCTTCAAGGCTACGAGCGCGCCGACGTCGATAGGTTTCTCGACGAAATCATCGAGACGCTCGAAGATGAGGCGCAGCAGCGCGCCGCTCTCGAGGCGGAGATCGCCGACCTCAAGGAGCGCGTGAGTCATTTCAAAGCGATCGAAGAGTCGCTCCAAAACACGTTGGTGCTCGCTCAGCGCACGGCGGACGAGGTCAAAGCGTCGGCGCATAAAGAGGCCGACCTCATCCGCGATCAGGCCCGTCTGGCCAACGAGCGCGAGATCGCCGGCTACAGCGATTCGATCTCCGACGTTCGGCGCGAGCAGCAGCGGGCGCTTGAAGCGACGGAGAAGGCCAAGAGCGAACTGCGCAGCCTCCTCATGACGCATCTTGCTCTGCTCGAACGCACCGAGGGCCTGGCAAGCAATGGCGGGCTCCAGGCTGCTGCCGTAGCGGCCGAAGTCAGCACGCCGGTCGAGCCTCCCCCCAAACACGACGATACCAAGCGCATCACCGTTTATTAATAGCGTCGCCTTGTTGCCGGGCGACGGGATCGGCCCGGAGGTTACGCAGTGTGCCGCCGAGGTTTTGCGGCGCGTGCGCCCCGACGTCGAGTGCACGGTGGCGCCGGTCGGCGCAGCGGCGCTTGCCGCCGGACTTCCCGCGTTGCCGCCGGAGACTAAAGCGCTCTGCGATCGCAGCGACGCGATCCTCTTTGGCAGCGTCGGCTTGCCGCAGTACGACGGACTTCCTTTGGCACAACGTCCCGAGTACGCGCTGTTCTTGTTGCGCCGCGACTACGAGCTCTATGCAAACTTGCGGCCCGTGCGCGTCTTTCCGGGACTCGAAGACGCCTCGTCGCTGCGGCCGGAGATCGTGCGCGGGCTCGACCTGCTCGTCGTGCGCGAGCTGACTGGCGGCATCTATTACGGGCGGCCCAAGGAGCTGCGAACCGTGGACGGCGTCGAGGAGGCGGTCGACACGATGATCTATCGCGCGCCGGAGATCGAGCGCATCGCGCGCATCGCGTTCGATTTGGCGCGCGCGCGGCGCAAACACGTCACGTCGGTGGATAAGCAGAATATCTTGGAGACATCGCGGTTGTGGCGGCGAGTCGTCACTGAGATGGCGGCGCAGTATCCCGACGTGCGTCTCGAGCATCTGCTCGTGGACAACGCGGCGATGCAGCTCGTGGCGCGGCCGGGCGACTTCGACGTGATCGTGACCGAGAATATGTTCGGCGATATCCTTTCGGACGAAGCCGCGATTCTTACCGGTTCGCTCGGGACGCTGCCGAGCGCCAGTCTCGGCTCCGGCGGCTCTCCTGGACGGCAGTTTGGCCTGTACGAGCCGATTGGCGGCACGGCGCCCGATTTGGCCGGCAAGGACGTTGCAAATCCGACGGCAGCTATTCTCTCCGCCGCAATGTTGCTACGCCACAGCCTCGCCGACGATTCGTCCGCGGCTCGAATCGAGCGCGCCGTCGACCGCGCCTACGGCGACGGTTTGCGAACCGCCGACGTGGCGCGCTCGGCCGCCGCCCCGGTATCGACGCGCGCGTTTACGCAAGGAGTTCTCGCCAGACTCTAGGGGCCACTAGCTCTGCGTCGTCAATGTGGCAACCTTGCGGCCAATAAAATCGATGAAGCGGACGTGCAGCAGGGCGTGCGCATTCGGATGGCCCGATTTCCAAGCCGAGCGCCACCGGAGCAGCACGGTTCGCTGCATCGCGGCGACGGCATCGTCGTCCATGTCAAAGTAGCTCTGCAGGTCGAGGCTGACGATCAGCGTCTCCGGCGGCCGGATGTCGAAGCCCATCACGACGCCGGAATATTGCGCTTTGAGCGGAGCGACCGCGGCAAGCTCGGCGTCGTTGGTGCGCTCCTGAGCCGACGGCGAGCTGCACGCCACGGCCAGTGTCGCAACAACTGCATAGGCGAGGAACCGCAGCCCGGTCATCGTGCGGAAACGATTCGGCCAAGGTGCTTCGCTACCATGCGCACATGGACGGAATTGCATGGGCGGCCAGCGCAATGGTCGCGGCCCGAACGCGGCTTGAGATCGCGACCGAAAACCTCGCGAACGTTTCAACCGACGGGTTTCGCCGCATCGATGCGCGGGGTTTCCTGAGTGCGCTGGGGGTCACGATTGCACGCCGGACCTCCGCAGAAGGCGGCGCGTTGCGGCATACGGGGCGCAATTTCGATCTCGCGATTCTCGGCGGCGGCGCCTTCCGCGTTCGCGATTCGACCGGCCGCGTCAGCGAGACGAGAGCCGGTGCCTTCGTCCGCGAAGCCGATGGAACGCTGCATGACGGCCGGGGACGCGTGGTACTGGGGCTCCGTAACGTCCTGCACGTTCCATCGGGCGGCGTCGTCGACGCACACGCGCTCGGTCTTCCGTCGACCAGCCGCGTACAGAGCGGATTCTTGGAAGGTCCCGCGGTCGATGCGATCGCCGAGATGATCCAAGTGCTCTCCGCGGAGCGCTCCTTCGAGAGCGCGGAAAAAGCAGTCGCCGCGATCGATGCCACGCGTCAGAAGTCGGCCGATGCGGCCCGCGTGAAATAGGGAGCGTGCCGGGATGGATCTTGCACTCTTCGCCGCTGCCAGCGGCATGGCGACTCAGCAGCGGAACCTCGACACGATTGCCGACAACTTAGCCAACGCTGGGGTCGTCGGCTTCAAAGGATCGGCGCAAAGCTTCGCCGAGCTAATCGCACCCGGCGGAACGGGACTTGGAACGGTTGCGCTCGGTTCGCGCGTGCTCTTCGCTCAGGGTAAGCTGGCCCGAAGCGCCGGTCCGTTCGATCTCGCAATCGACGGCCCAGGTTTTTTTACGTTGCTCGACGGCCACGGGCGCCGATTCTACACGCGCGATGGAGCGTTTGCGCGCGGCGCGGATGGAACGCTGCGCAACGCAGCGGATTATCGGCTTGGGGGCATCACGATTCCCAGCGACGCGCTTAGCGTAACCGTTGCCGGCGATGGAAGCGTTCGCGCGACGTTTACCGGCGGGAGCAGCACGCTTGGCCACGTTCGTCTTGCGGAGTTCGCGGCGCCGGAGCATTTGCGCGCGCTTGACGGCGCAATTTTTGAAGCGACGCGCGAGTCGGGAAAACCACGAGAAGTCATCCCCGGTTCGCTGGACGGCCCGAAACTGCACTTCGGGATGCTCGAAGAGTCGAACGTCACGATTATCGATGCGATGATGCAAATTCTCACCGCGCAGCGCGCCTACGAAGCCAATGCAAAGGGTGTTCAGGCGGCCGACGAGATGCTGCGCATCGCCAACAATCTGCAGCGTGGATAGCGTCGCGGCACGCCGCGCGGGCGAGATGCTCGAGTCGGTCCTGCTCGTCCCGGTGCTTCGCCCGCTAATCGCAGGGGCCGGCATGCTTGGGGATTACGAGCTGGAGCTCTTGGCACAGGAAATCGCGCGTAGCGACGGCGAGGGATTCGCGGCCCTCATCGCGTCTCAATTGGAGGGCGCACGATGAGCCCCGGCGACCGCGACGAGCAGATCCGAACCTTGCTGCCGATTGTGAAAAAACTTGCTCGACGGCTCAAGCGGCTCGTGCCGAACTTCGATCTCGACGATCTCGTCGGCGATGGATCCGTCGGCTTGATTCGCGCCGTCGATTCGTTCGATCCCTACCGCGGGCCGCAGCTCTGCGACTACGCGCGACGCCTCGTCGTCGGCGCGATGCTCAACGGAATCCGCCGCATGGACCCGGTCTCCGAGCGAGCACGCCGAATCGTGCGCGACGGCGAGAACCAGCGGTATTCGCTCGCAGCCGCGCTCGGCGCGATTCCGACCTCAAACGAGATGGAGCAGCGCTACCCCGGATATCGCCGAGCCATTGCCGCGGCCTATCGCGGTCAGCCGCTCTCTCTCGATGCGCCGCTGCCGCTGGGAGAATCGCTCGTCAACGACTGGAGCGACGATCCGGCACGGATCGTGGAGCGCCGATCCGAAAGCGCGCAGCTCGCGGAGTTAATCTCGGGCCTGTCGCGGCGACAGCGCGAGGTCGTGCTGCTGCATTATTTTAAGGGAAACTCATTGCGCCGCGTTGGGAAGTGTTTGGCGATCTCACCGCAACGGGCGTCGCAACTGCATTTGAGTGCGATTGCCAAGCTAAAGCGAGACTCTCATGTTGCGTCGTATTGAGCTCGACGAAACACCGGCCGCGCTTTCCGCGCGCCTCGAAGCGGGGCGTTCCGAGGCCATAGTTCCGGCCGTTGTCGAAGCCGAGCTCGAGACCGCACTCCTGCCGCACGACCATCCGCGCTGGGTGAAGGACGCGGTTGCCGTGTCGCAAAGGGCACGCGAGCTAATCGCCAAACTGCGGCCCGTCATCGTCTGCGTGCTCTCGTTTTGGGATCATCGAATCCGTTCGATTATGATTGGCAACCGGTGCGTTCAAGTAGATCCGAGCGGTTGCTATCGGGTTTCGTAGCCTCCTTTCCTTTCCGGCCGCGCCGAGGCGGAGCTCGACAGTGCGCTCGTGCCGCCCGGCCATCCGCGCCTCGCATAGGGTCTTGCAACTTTTGCACGCGGCGCTTTAGTGAAGGTGTGCCGCGAGCGCGATTGCGACCGTGGCAGCACCGGCAACGATGAAATAGGTTAAGCCTTGTGCGAAGATCAGGACATCGTGGATTTCTTTCGGGTGGAACTGCATCGTGGAATCCTCCTCTCAGCCTTCCACCGAATGTTCTCACACGTTCCTGAACGGCTCCGTAAGGGCGCCTGTGAGTTGTATGAATTTTTCTACGAGCGCGAGGCCTCGAAAAGATTCACTCCGGTCATTTGCTTGGGAATCGGAAGGCCCATGAGGTTCAGCAACGTCGGCGCGACGTCGCCCAATTTGCCTCCGCCTGCGAGGCTTCCATGCAAGCGGTTAGCGATAAGAATGAAGGGCACGGGGTTGGTCGTGTGCGCCGTAAGCGGATTGCTCTGCTCGTCGAGCTTCGTTTCGGCATTGCCGTGATCGGCGGTAATCGCAAGCAGGCCGTTTGCGAATAGCGTCGCGCCAATCAACCGCGGCAAGCATCCGTCGATGACTTCGACGGCCTCGATCGTTTGCTCCCACTTGCCGGTGTGGCCGACCATGTCGGCGTTGGCATAGTTCATAACGATCGCGTCGTAACGCCCGCCCTCGATCGCGTTGACGGCAGCATTCGTGATCTCTCGCGCGCGCATCGCCGGTGCGAGATCGTACGTTGCCACCGAGCGGTCCGAGGGAATCAGGTCGCGGTCTTCGCCCTCGAAACGCTCCTCGCGACCGCCGTTAAAGAAATACGTAACGTGCGCGTACTTCTCGGTTTCTGCAAGTCGCAACTGGCGTAAGCCAGCCCGCGCGAGGACTTCGCCGAACGTCTCGTGCTGCGCGCGCGGGCCGAAGAGTACCGGATTGGTGTAGTTCTCGTCGTACTTCGTCATCGTGGCGAAGTAAGGATCGCGATACGTCTTGGTCGCGAATGCATCGAAGCCGCCGTTGTAGTACAGCATCGTTCCGGCGTTGAACGCCGTCGTCAACTGACGCGCGCGGTCCGGCCGAAAGTTGAAGAAGATGATGGCGTCACCGTCTTGGGCCGGGCGCGGCTCTCCGACGGTCGTCGGAAGTACGAACTCGTCATCTTCGCCCCGCGCGTAGCCGTCGCGGATGGCGCAAAGCGCATCGCCGGCGCGGAACTGCGCGCGACCCTCCGCGAGCAAGTCGTAAGCAAGGTGCGTGCGTTCCCAACGCAGGTCGCGATCCATGGCGTAGAACCGTCCGATAACGCTGGCTATCGCCCCCGTGCGGCCGACCCGGGCAAGTTTTTCCTCGAGCCTTCCCACGTAGGTCATGGCCGAACGTGGCGGCGTGTCGCGTCCGTCCAGGAAGCAGTGCACGGCAATCGGTACGCGGGCTGCGACGGCGGCATCGATCAGAGCGAAGAGGTGGACGATCGAACTATGAACTTGACCATCGGAGAGCAGGCCCATCAAGTGAAGCGTTCTACCTTGCGACACGACGTGCGAAATCGCTTGGCGCAGCGTCTCGTTCTTCGCGAACTCGCCCGACGCGATCTCGGCGTCGATCCGGGTGACGCCTTGCGGCACGACGCGCCCGCTGCCGAGGTTCATATGGCCGACCTCACTGTTGCCCATGACGCCCTTGGGAAGACCTACCGCCTCACCTGATGCCTCCAGCATCGTATGCGGATAGCGCTCGAAGAGCACCCGCCAATGCGGCAGGTTTGCCGCCGCGATCGCGTTGCCGTGCGTAGCATCCCGGCATCCCCAGCCGTCGAGCACGCACAACACAACGGGCCGGTAGGTCAGGATGACAATGACCCGGCTCGCTCGATCAGCGCCGCGAAACCCTCGGGATCGAGCGACGCGCCTCCCACGAGACCGCCGTTGATATCGGAGCATCTGACGTACGATGCAACGTTCGCGGCCGTCATGCTTCCGCCGTAAAGAATCGGCGTTATGCGCAGGCCGTCGATCGCACGGCGAATCGTCGCCATCACCCGATTGGCTTCGTCTGGTTCGCAGCTCTGGCCGGTGCCAATCGCCCAGATAGGCTCGTATGCGATCGCGATTTTGGAGAGATCGGCCGCCGCCACGCCGTCGAATGCAGCGCGGGTCTGCGATAGGACGCGCTCGTCCGTCACCCCTTCGCGGCGCTCCTCAAGGGTCTCGCCAACCGCGACGATCGGCGTCAGGCCCTGCGCGAGTGCCGTACGCACCTTCAAGTTGACGGTGCGATCGGTTTCGTCACAATAGGCGCGCCGTTCCGAGTGCCCGAGGATCACGTGTGAGACGCCGAGCGCTCGCAGCATCGGCGCGCTCACTTCGCCGGTGAAGGCGCCTTGCAGCTCCCAATGCATCGTCTGCGCGCCCAAGCGCACGCGCGTGCCCCGAACGATCTCGCCCGCCAACTGCAGCGACGTAAACGCCGGCGCAACGATGATCTCGATTTCCGCTGGAATCGGCGCGACGCGGGGCAGGAACGCATCGAAGAAGGCGGCCGTCTCAGCCGCAGTCTTGTGCATCTTCCAGTTGCCCGCGAGGATCGTTCTAACGCTCAAGCGCGGCGACTCCGGGTAGTCGTTTGCCCTCCAAAAACTCCAGCGTGGCGCCTCCGCCGGTCGAAACGTAGGTCATTTTCGAGGCGAAGCCCAGTAAGTGCGCTGCGGCGGCGGCGTCGCCCCCACCGACGACGCTGATCGCTCCGGCCTCCGTCGCGCGCGCGATTGCATCGCCCACTGCCTGCGTTCCGTGGCGATAAGCGGGTCTCTCGTACACGCCCATCGGGCCGTTAAAGACGATCGTCTTTGCGGCTTCGATCGCGTTTGCATAGGTCTGCGCGCTTGCTGGACCGATGTCGAGAATCATCTCCTCACCGACGGCTTCGATCGAAACGACGTGAGCCCGGTCCTGTGCTTCCACCGAGGGCGCTACGACCGCATCGGACGGCAGATGAAGATCGACTCGGCGTTCTTTGATCGCCGCCAGGATGCGGCGCGCCGGTTCGAGATCGTCGTCACGCAGCGACGTGCCGACATTGACCCCGCGCGCCGCCAGCAGCGTATTGGCCATGCCTCCGCCGACGCAAAAGGCATCGACCAGCTCGCTCAAACGATCCAGCATGCCGATCTTGTCCTTGATCTTCGCTCCGCCGATGGCGCAGACGAAGGGCTTCGCCGGGTTGTCGGTGAGACGCGAGAGCGCCGACAGCTCGGCTTGCATCAAAAGGCCCGCGGCGCTCGGAAGCAGATGCGCGATTCCTTCCGTCGACGCGTGCGCGCGATGCGCCGTTGCAAAGGCGTCATTCACGTAGAGATCGCCCAGTTCTGCAAGCTGCGCAGCGAATGCGGGGTCGTTGCGTTCCTCGCCCGCGTGGAAGCGGACGTTTTCGAGCAAAAGGATGTCGCCGTCGCGTAGCCGTTCCACGGCGCTTTTGGCCACGTCGCCGATGCAATCGCCGGCAAAGCCGACGGGAATGTCGAGTCGATCCGAAAGCGCGCGCGCGACCGGCCGCAACGAGAGCTTCGGATCCGGTTTACCGTCCGGGCGCCCAAGATGCGAAAGCACGATCGTTTTCGCGCCGTGCTCGTGCAGCCAGCACAGCGTCGGCAGTGCAGCGTCGATGCGGCTGTAATCGGCGATCTCCACCTGCGTGTCATCCTGGTCGGGTCGAAGGACGAGCGGTACGTTCAAATCCTCGCGCACGAGAACGCGCTTGCCGCGAACGGCGCACTCTTGCAGGCGTCGCAGGGCCACTACGTCGCGGCTGGAATCGTCGACCCAACCAAAGCGGTCAGCTCCGCGAGGCGACACGAGTAGCCCCATTCGTTGTCGTACCACGCTGCGATTTGGAGGAGATCGCCGTTGGCGCCGGTGAGCTTGCCGTCGATGATCGAGCTATTTGGATTCTTCTTATAATCGCTCGAAACCAGCTCTTCTTCGGTGTAGGCGACGTACTTGCTCAACTCGCCTTCGGCGGCGCGGCGCAGCAGCGCATTGAGCTGCTCCTTGGTCGTCGGGCGTTTTGTCTGCGCGACGAGGTAGATCATCGATACCGTCGGCGTCGGGACGCGGAGTGAAAAGCCGTCGAACGTGCCTTCGACTTCCGGAATCGTTAGGTAGAGCGCTTTGGCCGCACCCGTCGACGTCGGAATGATGTTCGTTGCGGCGTTGCGCGCGCGGCGAAGATCCCGGTGCGGTCCGTCGAGCACGTTCTGATCGTTGGTGTAGGAGTGGATCGTCGTCATGAAACCCTTGACCCAGCCCAGTTCGTCAACGATCGGCTTCACGGCAGTGGCTAGGCAGTTCGTCGTGCACGATGCGTTAGAAATGATGTGATGCTTCTGTGGGTCGTACCGGCGCTCGTTCACGCCCAGCACGATCGTGATATCTTCGCCCTTTGCCGGGGCTGAGATGAGGACTTTTTTCGCGCCGCCGCTATCGATATGCGCGCGAGCTTTGGCTGCATCGGTAAAGAGGCCGGTCGACTCGATCACGATGTCGACTCCCAAGTCGCGCCACGGAAGTTTGCTCGGGTCGCGTTCGGCAAAGACTTTAATTCGCTGCCGGTCGATCGAGAGCGTGCCGTCGCCGGCGCTCACGCTGCCGTTGTAGATGCCGTAATTGCTGTCGTATTTAAAGAGGTGCGCGCACTCCTTGGCGTCGATGAGGTCGTTCACCGCGGCGATCTCGATTTCCGGGTGACGCTCCACGATTGCTTTGGTGAAGTTTCGACCGATGCGGCCGAAGCCGTTGATTCCGATGCGCATGAGCCGCGTTTACCGGGCCGCTTTCGCGCTCCCCTGCATACCGCGCAGGTTGCCGGCCAACTTCGTCAGTGCGCCCAGCCGGCTGCTGATGGTCGGTTTGCCGATGGGCGGATTGCAGCGGCGACCCAGCTCTGCAAGCGACTCGTCGGGATGCAGTAGGCGAAGCTCGGCGACTTCGCGCAGTGGCGGCGAAAGCCGCGACAAACCGTAGGCGCTCTGCAAAAACTCGATAACGCGCCGCTGTTGGGCACCTGCCTGGGCGCTGCGCTGCAGGTTCGCCGCCTCGGTATTCACTAGGCGATGGATGCGGTTCTTGGTCTCGCGCAAGGCGCGCACGTCCTCGAGCCGCAGTACCGCGGCGAAAGCGCCGATGCGGGTCAGCAGCTCTGCGATGGCGTCGAAATCCTTGAGATAGAGAACGGCGCGTCCCTTTCGGTGCATCTCTTTGACCGCGACCCCGTTGCTGCGCAACATCCACGTCAACCGCGTCGCGACACCTTCGTCCCGGACGACGAACTCGAGATGGTAGCCGCGCGCTCCCGCCGCCAGCGAACCGCACGCTAAAAACGCCGCGCGCACTTCGATCAAACGGTCGCACTTGCGAATTGGTTTGGGCGGTATCGCGCGCAGCCGTTGCGGCAATCTCACCGCGAAGGTCGGTAAGCGCTGGAGCCGGGTGGGAGCGCGCGTTTCAATGGCCTGAACCTTGCGCTCCTCCAGCAGCGACCAAAACAGGCGCGCGACCGCGTTGCGATGCGTCACAAAGTGGCCGTCGATGCTTCCGTACACGGAGAGTCCGGCGAGCAGTGAATCGCGACAATGACGCTCGTCGGGAAGCTCGCGCGCGAGCGCGTCCTTCGTGTCGGCCGAGATCATATCCACTCCGCGTCGTCCCGCCGCGAGTCGAGAATCTCGTAGAGCAGGGCAGGCTTCGTCGCCGGCGTGACGCGCAACGGAACGTCGAGCACGCGGACCGTCACGAACCTCGTCGCGTAGTGGATCTCGAGCACGTCCCCCGGCTTAACCTGATAGCCGGGCTTGAGCGGCTTTCCGTCCCTGGTGATGCGACCGTGCTCCAGGGCCTCGTGCGCCTCGCTTCGCCGTTTCGCCAACCGCGAGACCTTCATGAATTTGTCCAACCGCACGCCGTCAGAGTTCGCCATCGGAGGGCTCAACGTCGTTGTCATCCTGAGCCTGTTAACGGATTGACAGTATCGCGATATATCGGATACTATTGGCAACATGCATAGATGGGGAATGCGCCGGCACGGAATGCGGCGGTCAAGGCGAGGAATTCTCAAGTTTGCGCTGCTCAAATTGCTCAGCGAGACGCCGCGGCACGGCTACGACCTGATTCGCGAGATACGGGAGAAAGGCTGGGCCGGGGGCGCCGGTTCGGTCTACCCGCTGCTCGCCGGGCTCGAGGCCGCCGGTTTCATCGCCGGCCGCGACGAGGAGGGTCGCCGCACCTACGAACTCACCGAGAAAGGACGAAAATTGATGGAAGAACGCTTGGCCGACATCGGCCGCTTTTTCGAAGATGACGGCGAGGAAGAGGGCACGCGGGACCGGCGGGCGCAAATGCGCGATTCGGCGGCTCGATTGATGCAAGCGGTTTCACAGCTCGGCTATAATTCCAAACCCGAAAGCATCGAGCGCGTGCGCGAGTTGCTCGACAAAGCGCGCAAAGAGATTTACGAAGTGCTGGCAACAGAGTAAGGGGTCCGCAGTTTGGCGCAAACGCGACCGCAACAACGCGGGGTCAACATTTTCGAGGAGGGCAAGCCGATGTGGCAGATCCTCCTCGTTTTTCTGGTGCCTCTGATGCTGAGCAACGTCTTGCAATCGGCCTCGCAAACGATGGCCAGCATCTGGATCGGACGCCTGATCTCCACCCAAGCGCTCGGAGCCGTCTCGGCCGTCTTTCCGATCGTTTTTCTACTCTTCTCGTTCGTCTTCGGCGTTTCGAGCGGCAGCAGCGTCTTGGTCGGGCAGGCCTTCGGAGCGAAAGACTTCCACAAGGTTAAGAAAGTGGCCGGCACCGTGCTCGGGGCGGCGCTCTACCTCGGCATCTTCGTCGCCATCGTTGGAACGATTGGATCGTCGACGGTCTTGGGATGGCTGGCCACTCCGCCCGACATCCTGGCGCAGTCCGATGCCTACGCTCGGGTGATTTTCCTTACGATGCCTGTCTTTTTCTTCTATTTCGTCTACGTAACGATCTTGCGGGGAACCGGCGACTCGACGACGCCATTTTACACGCTCATCGTATCGAGCGTGCTCGCGATTACCGTAACGCCGATTTTTATCGTCGGACTCTTTGGCTTGCCGAAGCTGGGCGTCGTCAGTGCGGCAGTCGCCGGAGTTATCGCCAACACCGCCGCGCTCGGGTGGCTGCTTTACTACCTTGCGCGTAAGAACCATCCGCTGAAGTTCGATCGCGAAACGCTGGCCGACATGTGGATCGATTGGAAAATTCTCGGAGCCGTGCTGCGCATCGGGCTGCCGACCGCGCTGCAAGTGATGATGGTCTCGCTGGCCGAGATCGCGGTCATCTCCTTCGTGAATCGCTTCGGATCGAGTGCGACCGCCGCGTACGGCGCGGTCAATCAAGTCGTCGGTTACGTGCAGTTTCCGGCCATCTCCATCGGCATCGCGGCCTCGATCTTCGGAGCCCAGTGCATCGGCGCTAAGCGAGAAGACAAGCTCGGCAGCGTCGTTCGCTCGGCCGTCGGCTTGAACTACGCGATCGGTGCCGTGCTGATCGGTGCGTGTTATCTCTTTGCCTGGTTTATTCTGGGATGGTTCATTACCGATCCGAACACGCTGCGTATCGCGCATCAACTACTGATGATCACGTTGTGGAGCTACGCGGTCTTTGGAAACTCCGCGGTCCTCAGCGGCCTGATGCGAGGCAGCGGCACGGTGCTGTGGCCGACGGTAATCGGGATTTTCGCAATCTGGGGCGTCGAAGTGCCGGCCGCGTATCTGCTGATGCACCGCATCGGCCTCGACGGCGTCTGGCTCGGCTATCCGATCGCGTATTGTGTCGCGCTTGCGCTGCAGTTTTCATACTACGAGTTCGTTTGGAAGCGCAAGACGCACGAACGCCTCGTCTAGGAGCCTACAGGCTCCTAACCGGGCCCTACTTTCTTTTCTTCGCTTTTGGAGTGACGCACGTGCCCGTGGCGCGGCAAACGAGCAGCGGCGGGTCCAGTACGTCGGCAGCGCTTTCGCCGATTTCCGGCCTCGCCGCGATCACTTTGCGGGCTTCGAACTCCATGCGGCGCGACGTCTTGCCGATCTTGACGATACGGCCCTGCGCTTCGATGAAGTCGCCGGCGAAGACCGGCGCGAGGAACTCGACGCTATCGTAGGCGGCGAAGAGTCCCTCGTCGCCGTCCATTCGAATTAACAGCTCCGTCGCAACGTCGCCGAAGAGCGCGAGCATGCGTGCTCCATCGACGAGACTCCCCCCATAGTGGGCGTCGAGCGTGCTCATGCGTACCCGCAGTTTGGCGTTCAAGTCTTCGCTAGCTGCCACAGTACCTCGAGTTCGTCGAACGAGAGATCTGAAATGCTCTTCCCGTTTTTCGTCGCACGCTCTTCCATGAACGAAAAACGTTTGTAGAACTTTTCATTGGCTTCGCGCACCGCCGTCTCGGCGTCGATGCCCAGTGCGCGCGACAGGTTGACCAGCGTGAAGAAAACGTCGCCGAGCTCTTCGCGTATCCTGGGATCGTCTTGCGGTAGGCGGCGCGCCTCGGCGAGCTCGCCCAACTCCTCAGAGAGCTTTTCCAAGATTCCGGCGGCGTTGGGCCAGTCAAAGCCGACGCGCGCGGCCTTCTCCTGCATGCGCTGACCGCGCTGCAAAGCACCGAGCTGCACGGGAATTCCGTCGAGGCGGCTCTTACGCTCGCGCCCCGTTTTTTCTAGCGCTTTTAGCTTCTCCCAACTGCGCCATTGGGCGTCCACGTCTTCGATGACCGCATCGCCGAAGACGTGCGGATGACGGCGGACCATCTTGTTGGAGAGCGCGTCGACGACGTCGGCGATGCTGAACTTTCCAACTTCCATGGCAACTTGCGCGTGAAAGAGCACCTGCAAGAGCAAGTCACCCAGCTCCTCGCAAAGGGCGTCGAGATGCGGCCCCTCGATCGCCTCGACCACCTCGTACGTCTCTTCGATCAGGTACGGGACGAGCGTGCGATGCGTTTGCTCGCGATCCCACGGGCAGCCCATGCGCAAACGGGCCATGATCTCGACCAAGTCGTCCCACGAATAGTGCGCCGACCGTGGCGGCAGCGGCACCAACGGCATCGCGATCGATGCGGAGAGCGTCGCGCGCGGAACGCCGGGTACGATCTGGGTGTCGACGCCCCGCGATTCCAATAGACGCAGCAGCGAAGGCAGGCCCGGAAAATCGGAGAGGGGATTTCCAAGCACGGCGAGACCCAACGCGTCGCCGTAGGTGCCGCTGCGGAGCCGATCGGCGAAACGTCCGATCTCCTCGGAACTTCCCCGCACGAAGAGCGCGGGCTCGTCCACCGCGTCGCGAACGATTGCAACGCCGTTGCGCTCGAGATATGCCGTTAAATCCGGCGGTGCGAGGAGCGCGACGGCCTTACCGATCGCGCGCAACGCGTCGAGGCCGCCAATGGTCATCAGCCCGGGGTCACCCGGACCCAGACCCGCGATACGAACCAACACGCCGCGTCCTTCGCAACCACGCGGCGGTGTCCCGGTGAGGACACCGCCCTATGCGAGATTTACGTCGAGGAGGGCGCGGGAGAACCGGCCGGCGCGCTAGCTGCCGGCGAAGCCGCGGCGCCGGCTCCACCCGGAGGCATCGGCGTTGAGAAGAGGCCGGCAAAAGTCGGATTGTTGACTTTGATATCGGCTTTCTGCTGCAGGCCTTGGAGGAACGGCTGAATCAGCGGTGCCTCTTGCTGCTGACGCAAGGTATCGGTGATTTGCGGCGTCGCGCTGGCCAGCGTTGCAGTCTGTCCCGGGATGCGCGCTTCGACTTGAATGATGTGATAGCCGAACGGCGATTTCACCGGCGCGCTGATTGCGTTGACCGGCGCTGAGAACGCCACCTTATCGAACGCGGGCACCATCTGCCCTTTCTTGAACGTGCCCAGCTCGCCGCCTTTGTCCTTGCTGCCGGGATCGGTCGAATATTGCTTGGCAACGTCGCCAAAGTTCTGTCCGGATTTGAGAAGCTGCTCCACTTTTTGCGCTTCGGCCAAGTTCGGAACCAAGATGTGACGGGCCGTTACTTGCTCCGGTTTATCGAACGTAGCGTGATTCTTGTCGAAGTACTCCTTGATCTGGGCCGGCGCGATCTTTACTTGCGAACCCAGCGCCTTGTCGAGGATGAGCTGCTCGCGCAGTGCGGCGTGAACGTCGTCTTCGGAAAGGCCACGCGATTTCAGCATCTCGTCCCACGAGCCGGCCGGAAAGTTCTGCTTGATCTGGTCTTCGCGCGCGCTGATCTCGGCATCGGTGATGGTGATGTTATTGTTTTTCGCGTATTGATCGATCAACGCGTCTTGCACCATTTGCTGCAAGACCGTGCGCGCCAGCGGCGTCCCTTCCAGCTTTGTGTTAAATGCGGATTCGCTGATCGGTTGGCCGTTCACCGTCGCGACGGTACCGCCGCCCGAGCACGCCGCTAGCGACGTGCCGAAGAGAAGGGCGGCCAGGCCTACGGTGAGGCGGTGGACTTTCGACATTAATTGCTCCGATTGGATAATAGTGCATAGTACGCGGGGCTCGGAGCCCCGCATCACGGCGGGCTCGTTCGCGCGCCGTGGCCCCGTTCCTTCGATTTAGGGGCACCTCGGCGGCCTTCGACGCGCTTTAGAAGGACGAAGCCTATAAGGCTTCCAGCAGTTTTCGGAGCAGCGGCATCCAGTTTGGGCTGCCCGGCAGGTCGACGAGAATGCGCCCGTCTGTGAAGCGGAAGCGGTTCTTGGTAAGGGACTGAAGCTTCGGCACGGCCGCCGGATCCAGCTCGAAACCCGACCCAACCCCTAGAGTGAGCCGACGCTCGTCCACTACGACCCGGGTAACACGTTTGCGCAGTGCGACGGCGCGCAGTTTGGTGAGCTCGACCAGGTTCGCGAGGGGCGGCGGGAAGGTGCCGAAGCGATCCCGCACGCCGGCGGCGACCTCTTCGACTTCCTCTTGCGTGCGAGCCTTCGCCAGCTGCTGGTAAATGGCGATCTTCTGCGAGACCTGACCGATGTAGTCGTTGGGAATGAATGCGTCGATTTTCACGTCGATTACGGCCTCTTGGCGTTCTTCGAGCGCGGCGGGCCCCCCGCGCCGCTTCGCAATGGCCTGGGCTAAGAGCTCGCAGTAGGTGTCGAAACCGACCGACGCGATGAAGCCGGATTGCGCCGATCCCAAGAGATTCCCGGCGCCGCGAATTTCGAGATCGCGCATCGCGATCTGCAATCCCGATCCCAAGTGCGCGAATTCCCGGATCGCCTCGAGCCGTGCCTTCGCCTCTTCGGTGAGCGCTTTGTGCCCTTGGTAGAGCAGATAGCAATAGGCCTGATGATTCGAGCGTCCGACTCGGCCGCGAAGCTGGTAGAGCTGCGCCAGCCCGAATCGGTCGGAATCGCTGACGATCATCGTGTTGACGTTGGGAATGTCGATTCCGTTTTCAATGATCGTCGTCGCGACGAGCACGTCGAGCTCGCGGTCGATGAATCGCTGCATCACTGGTTCGAGCTCCGATTCTCGCATCTGACCGTGCCCCACGCCGATACGCGCGCGCGGCGAGAGCTGCTCGAGCGCGTTACGCACGGCGTAGATGGATTCCACTCGATTGTGTAAGTAGTAAACTTGGCCGCCGCGGTCGAGCTCGGCGGCGATCGCGCGCTGCACTACGGCGTCGCTGGCCGGCACGACGAGCGTTTTGATCGACATCCGGTTCTTCGGTGCCGTCTGAATCAGCGACAGATCGCGGACGCCCATCAGCGACATGTGCAGGGTGCGCGGAATCGGCGTCGCCGAAAGCGTCAAGACGTCCACGCTCGCGCGGTAT
>Ga0265356_1000005_pt1 | contig 35950 bp, 37 predicted proteins | sample NZE4metagenome_FD_189075 | JGI IMG/M metagenome (GOLD analysis project Ga0265356, IMG submission 189075) | Rhizosphere microbial communities from Maridalen valley, Oslo, Norway - NZE4 | ecosystem: Host-associated > Plants > Roots > Rhizosphere > Soil | place: Norway: Oslo | collected 2017-09-15
CAAAGTCATGACGAGCGTCGACCTGAGCCGTCCGTACCGGATCGAGCTGTTGCGGCGTAACGAGCGCCTGTCACGCATCGTCCTGCCGGTAGAATCCCCCGAGTAACCGTCGAATGAACGGTGGAGTGTGATTCGAAAGCTGCTACCGATTCTCGGCGTGACGTTCATCGATATCGTCGGCTTCAGCATGCTGATTCCGATGCTGCCGTACTTCGTGACGCATTTCGGCGCGTCGCCCTACGTCGTCGGTCTACTCGTCGCGACCTTTTCGTTCTGCCAGTTCGTCTCGGCGCCGCTGTGGGGCAGCGTCTCCGACCGCATCGGCCGAAAGAGCGTGCTCATCATCAGTCAAATCGGCGCTACGATCGGTTGGGCGATGCTCGGTCTGGCGCCGAATATTGCCGGCGCGCTTTCGCTTGCGCCGATCGCAGTCGTCTTCGTCGCTCGCGCCCTCGAAGGCGTCTCCGGCGGAAATATCAGCATCACGCAAGCCTACGTTGCCGACCTCATCGAGTCGCGCGAGCGCTCGCGCGCCTTCGGATTGATCGGCGCGATGTTCGCTGCGGGCATGGTCTTCGGTCCGGCGGGCGGCGGTCTTCTCTACTCACGATACGGTTTTGCCGTCCCGTTTCTTGTCGCCGCCGCGCTGCAGTTCCTGACCTTGATCGTCACGATCGTCATGCTTCCGGAATCCCGCGCGCGAACGCACGACCAGAATCGCTTCGCGATCGCGACGCTCTTGGCGAGTTTCGGCAAACCACGCCTCGGCCGCATTCTTTGGCAGAAGCTCGCGATCGCGCTTGCGCTCTACGGATGGTTCGCGGTTTTCGCGCTCTACCTGCAACGCCAGCTCGGATTCTCGCTGGCACAGACCGATTATCTCTTTTCGATCTTCGCGGTCTTTAACGTCTTCATGAACGTCGTTATGGTTGGACGCATCTCCGCGCGCCTGGGGGATCGCTGGATGTCGAACGCCGGCTTGGCATCGCTGGTAGCCGGTTTTGCGGTCGTACCGTTCGTGCACAGCATCCTGGTACTCTCCGCATTGATGCTGCTCTTTGCGTTCGGCATGGCGCTCACGAACACGGGTATCACCGCGCTGATCAGCAACGCCGCGTCGGATCGCGATCAAGGGATGGTGCTAGGCACCAGCTCGTCGCTCGATTCGCTCTCGGGAATTCTTGCGCCCCCGGTCTCCACCGGGTTGTTGTCGGGTTATGGGCCGCGCTTTGCCGGCGTGGAGTCGCTGGCGCTCGCGGGCCTCGCGCTCGTGATGGGTTTGCGAAGCGCGCGCGGTGAAGAGGCCGCAATAGAAACGGAGGCCACCGCATGAACGGGCGCTCTCCGGGCAAGCTTTAAGCGGCCGTTTTTTTCCGTCGCTTCGCTTCAGCCGGCTTGCCGTTTGCGTCGCTGCGCCGTTTCTTGCTCGCTTCGAGGCTCTGCGCCAACACGTCCATGAGATTGACGACCTGCGATCGCGCCGGTGCCTTCTTGGCCTTCGGCAGCTCCTTGCCGGCCGCGCGCGCTTCGATCATCGTCAACAGTTGGTCGTGATAGTTGTTGGAGAACTTCTGCGGCTCGAACTCGTCCACGCTCATCGTGTCGATGAGCATGCGAGCCATCTGCATCTCTTTCTCCGGCAGCTTCTCGGCCCCCGGTAAATCGAGCGTGTCGGAGGCGACGATCTCGCTCGCCCAATGCATCAACTCCAGAACGAGCGCATCCCCGATCGGCTTTACCGCCGCGATATATTCCTTGGTGCGAATGACGACGCGCGCGACGGCGACGCGATTGCTGTCGGCAAGCGCCTCCCGCAGCAGCGCGTAGGCATGGCGCCCCTGTTTGGTCGGCTCGAGATAGTAGGGCTTGTCGAAAAACATCGGGCTGATCTTGTCGAGCTCGACGAACTCGACGATATCCACGGATTGCGTCGCCTCGGGATTGACCTTTGCGAAGTCCTCGTCGGTCAGCAAGACATACTGACCCTTTTCATACTCGTAGCCCTTGACGATCTCGTCCCACGGGACGGGTTTTCCGTCAACGCTGCAGACGCGCTCGTACTTGATGCGCCCCTCGTCCTTCTTGTGCAGCATATTGAAGGAGAGATCGTCGGTCTTTACCGCCGTAAAGAGCTTGACTGGAATAGTGACGAGCCCGAAGTTAATGGCTCCCGACCAGATTGCATGTGCCATAGCCCGACTATTCTACCCAAGGCGCGGGCCTGTTTGCTACCCCCGTTCCGTCCAAAGCCGATTGGCCTTGGCGCTGGGTCCCTCGAGCCTCTGTTTCTTCCACGCTCTCGCCCCCCAGAGGTCCCCCTCGCGCTTGACGCGCCCCGGCAGCGTCCGGATCGTGAGCTTGGCGAACTCGTCGGCCGGGGCAACGCCTGAGCGCCGGCGGGCAAAGGCCTCGACCTCGGCCCAGTGCAGCGGGGTCGAGACCGGTGCGCCGTCTCGGGCGCGTACCGAGTAGGGCGCGACCATAGTCTTGCCAAGACCGACTTGGACGTAGTCGATGTAGACCGCGGTTTGCGGGCGCTTCGCGATTGTGCGCTGTAGCGTTGCGAGCTCGCCGAGTTCGGCGGCCGCGTGGCGGGCAACGATTTCGGCAAAGACTTTGGCCGTCTCGTACGAGTAGCCGGCCGCAAGCGGCACGACGACATGCAATCCAAAACCGCCGGTCGTTTTAACCAACGGCTTTAATCCGATTTCGGCGAGAAGAGCGCGAATGGCCAGCGTCACGGTCGCAAGCGTCCGCAGCGTACACGTCTCTCCGGGATCGAGATCGAAGAGCACGAACTCGGGTTCGTCGAGCGCCTGAGTGCGCGACGTCCAAACGTGCAGCACGATCGCCGCGAGGTTTGCGAAATAGACGAGGCTCGGTTCGTCGTTACAGAGCGGAAAGGTGACCTCGCTGCGCGATCCTCCGGGCGTCGGAACGGTCACGCGTTCCACCCACTCCGGCATGCCGCGCGGCATCTGCTTCTCAAAAAACGTTTCGCCGTCAATTCCATTGGGATAGCGCTGAAGCGTGAGCGGCCGATCCTGCAAGTGCGCGATGGCAGGCGCGGCGACGCTTCGGTAATAGGCAATCAGATCGCCTTTTGTGTAACCGTCTCGCGGCCACAGCACCTTATCGAGATTGGAGAGCGAGAGCGTTTGCGCACCGACGCTAACGGTCGACCGTTCTTTCGAGCTCACGCGTCCACCGGGATTTCCGCCACGACGTCAGCCGCCTGCTTGTCCAGGCGAAGGCCGGCGTACGCGGGCTGGCGCAGATAGCCGTCGCGCGTCCATTCGGCGAAACGCACCTCGGCGACGAGCTGCGGCGAGCACCAATGGGTTGGCGCGTTTGCGTCGACGTCGTTGACGAACGGCGAACTCTTGCGCTCGATTTTTTGCAGCCGTTCGTAGAGCTCGGCAAGTTTCGCGACGGTAAAGCCCGTTCCGACCGAGCCGACGTACCGCAGTTTCTTCTTTTCGTAAACGCCGAGCAGCAACGCTCCGAACCCTTTGCGGCTGCCCTTTGGTTCGGTCCAACCGCCGACGACGAACTCTTGCTCGTAACTCGTCTTGATCTTGACCCAGTCGCGGCTGCGCCGCTCTTGATACGTCGAGTCGCGTCGCTTTCCGATGATGCCTTCGAGCTTGCGCCGGCGCGCGACTTCGAAGAGCTCCTCGCCTTGCCCGATAACGTGCTTGGAGTAGAGCACGAGTTGGTCATCTCGAATCAAACGCTCCAGGAGTTGCTTGCGCTCGTCGAGAGGTTTCGATCGCAGATCCTCGCCGTCCGCATAGAGTAAATCGAAGGCCGCAAAGGTAAGTCCGGCCGGCTTTTTCTGCGATTCTTGCAGGCGCTGGAACTCCGAGCGGCCCTGCGAATCCAAACTGACGATCTCGCCGTCTACCATTACCGGCAGGCTTGCAAATGCGCCCGAGAGTTCCGCGAGGCCGGGAAAGCGCTTGAGCATATCGAGCCCGTTGCGCGAAGTTAACGAGAGCTTGCCCTCCTCAACCGTGCAGAGTGCCCGGTAACCATCCCACTTAATTTCAAAAAGCCACGCCGGATCGTCGAACGGCTTGGCCACCAGCGTTGCCAGCATCAACGACTTGGGATGCGGCAGCGGGTCGCGCTTGACGGCGGCGCTCCGGCGCGCCGGTGCGGCCCGTCGTCCCGCCGGTTTCGATTGCCAAGTGCGAGCGCGCGGATCCGCCGCGATATCGGCGAGCGTCTTTCCGCTCTTGACCGACTCAGGGTGCTCGGCTGGATCGTAATCGGAATCGGCGTGTTCGTCGCGATCCTTGATCAATAGCCAAGGGTCGCCATGCTCGTCTTCACGCGCCTTGATTTTGACGAGCGTGAACTCGCCGCGCAGCTTCTTACCGTGCAGGATGAACTTGATCTTTCCCGCGCCGATTTCCGCGGCCGGGTCCGTGCCTTCCGCGAGCGCGTAGGTACCGCGATCCCAGACGATCACGCTACCCGCGCCGTACTGGCCCGCAGGAATGTTACCCTCGAAGTCGCGGTAATCCAGTGGGTGATCCTCGACGTGCATCGCAAGCCGCCGATCGCCCGCGGCTAAGGTCGGCCCCTTCGGGACGGCCCACGATGCAAGCACGCCGCCGGCCTCCAGCCGAAAATCGTAGTGAAGCCGCGTTGCCCGATGCATCTGCACGACGAAGCGCATCGTTTTGGCGGCCTTTTCCTTGCGACCGCTCGGCTCCGGGGTCGCCTTGAAATCGCGCTTCTTGCGGTAAGTCGTCAGCGAACCGGGCCGGACGGCGTCGCTCTTTCTTGCCATCGTCGTTGGCGTTCGACGCACCCGTACGTTACTCTTAGAAACGAATGTTCTATAGTGCCGCCGGCTTGGTGCTTTCACTGGGAATCGCTGCGATCGCCTTTGCGCGCAGCCGCTCGCAAGGCGGGTATTACGAGCGGGAAGTTTACGGCATGAACCGCACGACGCACGTTGCCTACGGCGCGATCGGTCTAGCGTTCGCGGCGTTTTTCTGTACAGCGCTCTGGTTAGGGCTGGTGTCGGCAGGCATCGCTGCACTTGCGCTGTATGCCGTCATCTCCGTGTTCTACCTTAGCTCGTTCCTGCGCGGAGCGTCCGACATCGATGAGTGACTTTCGTTTCTCGCCCAGACCCAACCGAGCCCACGAAATCGCTTGGATGCCCTGGGAAGCGCAGACATTTGCTCGCGCGGAGGCGCAGGACCGGCCAATTCTGCTCTCAATCTCGGCCGTCTGGTGTCATTGGTGTCACGTGATGGACGAAACGACCTACTCCGACCCCGGCGTCATTGAAACGATCAACCGCCGCTTCGTTCCCGTACGCGTCGACAATGACAAGCGCCCCGACATCAACGCACGCTATAATATGGGCGGCTGGCCCACGACGGCATTTCTAACGCCCGACGGACGAACGCTGACCGGCGCGACCTACCTGCCGCCGGCGCAGATGCAGCGCGCGCTCGAGCAGATCGCGCGCTTTTACGACGAGCAAAAGAACGAAATCGCCGAGCTTCCGGCAATGTCGCGATCGCATGGCGCGCCGCGCGAACCCGTAGCATCTGGCGAGATAGGCGACGCACCGATTACACGCCTGCTCGAAAATCTTGAAAGTAACTTTGACGAGGAGTTCGGCGGTTTCGGCGGCGAGCCGAAGTTTCCGCAGCCGGAGGTACTCGAGTTCTTGCTCTCCGAGTGGCGCGTTTCGGCCAATCAGCGCTATTACGCGATGGTTTCGAAGACGATGGGCGGCATGTCGCGGGGCGGAATGTACGACCACGTCGAGGGCGGTTTCTTCCGATACTCGACGACGCGTGACTGGAGCGTCCCGCATTTTGAGAAGATGGCCGAGGATCACGCGGGGCTGCTCCGCGTTCTCGCGACGCTCGCGATTTTCGCTTCGACCGGCGATTTTCACGCGACGCTCGTGTCGGCGACAAACTACGTTCGCGACGTTCTGCTCGATCCGCAGACGGGGTTCTTCGGCGGCAGCCAAGATGCCGACGAAGCGTACTTCGCGCTGCCGCTCGACGAGCGCCGCCGGCTCGTCGCGCCGTTCGTCGATCGCAATTCGTACACCAACTGGACGTGCGCGCTTGCAGGCGCATTCTTTCGCGTTGCGCGAGCGCTCGACGACGATGTGCTGCTCGCGCAAGCCATCACGACGCTCGATAACGTGGCGTCGCGCCTCGTCGATTCGGACGGCTTGCTCTATCACGTTCTCGTGCCGGGCGGCGCGCCCGAGGTGCGCGGTTTGCTCGTCGATCACGTTGCCTACCTTCGCGCCCTGCTCGACGCGCACGAAATGAGCGGAGAGGAGCGCTTCTTAGAGCGCGCGCGAGCGCTTGCGCAAACGACGATCGAGGCTTTCGAAGCGCCGGACGGGGGGTTCTACGACCGCCTTGCGGGCCGCGAGTCCTTCGGCAATCTCGCAATTCCCGACCGTCCCATCGTGGAAAACGGCCTGCTCGCCGACGCGCTCTTGCGTTTGGACGCGCTTACCGCGCAGTCCGCGCACCGCGATCGGGTGAAGCAGACGCTCGCGCTCTACGCGGCTACCGCCGCGAACGCCGGATCGTTTGCGGCACCATATGCGCGCGCGTTACGCCGCTATCTCTCGCCCGAGGTTGTGGTTCGCATCGTCGGTGACGCGAAGGAGACCGATGAGTTTCGCGAAGTTGCGCAACGGCTTCCGCCGCCGTTCGTTTCAGTCCGGACGCTCACGGCCGATGCGGCCGCCGAACTCGGGATGCCGACAGAACCCGCAGCCTACGTCTGCGACGGAACGAGGTGCGGCGCTCCCGTTGCGGATCCGAGCGGGCTTCGAGGCGCCTACGACGCGCTTCACGAGTCCCGATAAGGTCGTGGCGCTCGCGGAGGAGAAACGTGAACCTTCAGTCCCGGGAGAAACGCTACAAATGGAATGCCAGTGCCGCCCGCCGTATCTTGAAACGATTCGTTCGCTCGCGAGCGTGAACCGAGGAGCTTTCGTCGCCATGGCGGGCGGCCTGGTCGCCGCGTCGTCGGTGCGCGTCGCGGCGGCAACGGCCGGCGCAGCCGACGCGATTCTCATTAATGGCCGCTTTCGCACGATGGCCGCCACTTCCGTAGTGGACGCGGTCGCCATAACCGGGGGGCGCTTCTCAGCGATCGGTTCGCGGACGCACGTGATGACGTACCGCGGGCCGCATACGGAGATCGTCGATCTGCGGGGTGCGACGGTTCTACCTGGATTCGTCGAGCCCCACATGCATTTTATCTACCAAATCGTGATTGCGAACCTGCTCGTGGCGCGATATCCTCAGTGCGCGTCGCTCGAAGCATTCTTGGCGGCGCTCCGTGCCGGGCTCGCAAATGTGCCGGCCGGAAACTGGTACGGCGCGTTCGGATTCGACAACTCGGTGATGACGCCGTATCGCCAGCTAACCATCCAGGATCTCGATAGCGTCTCCACCGACGTGCCGATCTTCGTCATAAATCCGTCCGGACACATCGGTTACGCGAACGGCAAGGCATTTGCGATCCTCGGCATCACGTCGCAGTCGCCCGACGTGCCCGGCGGCGGTCGCTACGGCAAGGACGCCGGCGGCGCGCTCGACGGCGTGATCTACGAGCCGCCGGCGATGGCGCCGTTCATCGAAAAGTTGCTCTCGAGCGTTTCCCCGACGCCGGAGAAGATCGTCGGATGGTATGCCGGATTGTTGGACACGGCGGCCAAGGCCGGCGTTACCACGGTCCACGATGCGGGGATCGGCCCAACGGGCAAGGTGCCAGACGACTGGGCCATCTACACCGCGCTCGTCTCGCGGGCGAATAATCCGATTCGCATCAGCACGATGCCGGACTTTCAAGAACACGCGACCTTCGACGACATCGTCGCTAAGGTCCCGCGCAGGCCAGGCGCGCCAATTTTCCTCGCCGACGGCCGCCTATCCGTACCGTGCGTGAAATTCTGGGCCGACGGGTCGCTCCAAGGTTTCACCGGTGCGCTCGCGCAGCCGTACCTCGACAAACCAAATAACGTGGGCTCGCTCAACTGGAAGCCCGGTCCGCTCAACGCGTTAGTCGCTCTTGCTAAGAAGAACGGGTGGAGTGCCGCGATCCACGCGAACGGCGACGCTGGGCTCGATCTCGCGCTCGGCGCGTTCTCCAGCGCGTATGGCAGTACGGCCGCCCCGGGCTTTCGTAACCGCATCGAGCACTGCACCGTGACGCGCCCCGAGCAGTGGGACGCGCTGCAAAAGATGAACCTGGCTGTCTCTTTTACCGAAGGGCACATCTACGAATGGGGCCTTCCATTCGCGCAACGCATCCTCGGAGAACCCCGTGCCGAAGGCATCGATAACGCGCCTGAAGCGATCCGTCGTAACCTGGTCTGGAGCATGAACTCCGACTACGCTACGACCGAAATCCAGCCATTGCGCTACATTCAAACCGCCGCCACGCGGATGCCACTTGGAGCGACGAGCCCGCTGGGTGCGGACTTGCGCATTTCCGTCGAGCAAGCTCTGCGGGCGATGACGATCAACGGCGCGATCGCGTGCCAGCTCGAAGACCGCGTCGGCAGCATCGAGCTGGGGAAGGACGCCGATCTCGTGGAACTCGCTGCCGATCCCGCAACCGTGGATGTTTCGTCCATTGCGAGCATCCCCGTCGTAGCGACGTGGTCCAGGGGGATGCGTTTCTTACACGCGTCCTGACGCCGTTGCCGGCAGGCTCGATGCACTACGTCCGTACGAACGTCAGCCAGTACCAGCATCCCCAAACTCCGACGACGATCGAATAGGCGATGAGGGCTTTCCCCCATGCCGGCACGCGCTCGCGTACGGCGAGCATCATGAGTGCGATGAGAAATGGCTCGAAGTCGAGCGCATGCCGCATCCCGAACTGCGCGAAACCATTCACGTAATAAAGGAAATTTGGGATCGCAACCAAGATGGCCGCGACCCAGAGTGCGACTACCCAGCGAACGGGTGAACGAGCGAAGACCGCGAGCAGTAACGCGGGGGACGTCCACGTTAGGGCGACGCCCGAAAACTCCGGACGGAGCCACGGGAAACTCGGCAAGACCGCCGGCAGCTGCGCGAAAAACGACCAGAGCTGGTTAGGCAGATACTCTAAGCGAAACGGCGAGCCCGTCGGCATTCCGACTTGGTCCAGATGGTACCAGGCGCTGTAACCGATGTCGCTCAACGTTCCCCAGCGCGCCTCGTTGTAGAGAATCCAGAGGATACCGACCGGAACGAGCGTTGCGCAGAATGAGCCGAGCCTTCGAACTTGCACGGCACGCGGCGACTCAGTCGCCAGCAAAAAAGCGTACGCGGGTAACGCTGCAATCATCGAAAAGCGTGACTCGAAGGCGCAAGCGGCGAAGATCGCGACGAGCCAGCCGCGCCGCTTACCGGCGAGCTCGACCAATGCCAGCAAGGTAAAGCAGACCGCGGAAACGTGCGCGGTAAACCACACGTCACCCAGCATCGCGCACCACAAGAGGTCGGTCCCCGCCAAAAGGAAGGCGCAAATCCACGCGATGCTCGTGCGACGTAGTCCAAAACGCTCGCCGAGCTCCCACGCTGCGCCGATCGCGACGGCGGCAAGCACGACCGCCAAACCGGTCTGATTCGTTCGCCCCCCGAAGAGCGCGACGAGCGGCACGAGCAGCAACGCCGGCAGCGGGCCTTCGATGACGAAGTAATGGCCATTGTACGGCAACGCATCGATGTAGGCGCCCGGCCAGTCGATCCACGTGTGGCCCGCCAACAGCGCCTGCGCCAGCAGCACGAAATTGTTATACGGCGTCGCGTGAAGCTGCGATGCGACCGCCGTCACCACGAAGGCGACGAAGGCAGCAGCGTACGCCGGCCGAATTCGTGGGGTCAAATGGTCGGGAGCGTCGCGTTCGGGAGCGGTTGAGGCGGTTGGAATGTTGAGGGCGGTAAACTCAGCGGGAAGCGATAATCGCTCCAGGTGATTCGCTCGTGCGCCGGTTTGCCGCCGACTTGCGCGGTGGCATCGGCAACGACCGGCATCCAATACTTGCCGAAAGGCCCGAACTCGACCTCGCCGCTGCCGTCGACGCCGGCGCCGCCGCTCTGAAAGTGGACGGTGCGCGGAAGGAAGTTCGAGCCGTCGATCGTCAATCGGTCGATCCGAGCACCGGAAGAACGATTTAACGGCGTCGCTTCGTAGACGTAGTCAAAATGCCGGCCGTCTTTGACGGTCCCGAGGAAGAGCAGCTCGTACGATCCGGTACTCGGCGCAAAGCGCGCGATCGCATAACGATCCACATGCCGTGAGATGCGCACCACCTTGCGAAGCAACGTTATTCCGTCGACTGAAAGGGTATCGTCCCGCACGTCGAGTCCGCTGCGATAAATTCGATGGTGCTGCTCGATGTTGCTCGGCCCTACTTGCGAGACGGTGTACGAGAAAACGACGACTTTCGGGGCGGAGAGTGCTTGGAGCGCCGAAGCGTATCGCTGCAAAACGTATTGCGAGTCGAGGTGACTTGCGCTCGCGCCCACCGACGCCACCAGTGCGAGCATCGAGATCACACGCAACTGGCTCACGTCAGCACGGCGTCGCGAATCACTTGGAGTGCCGCCTCGGCGCCGGCGCCGTCACTTCCGCCGCCCTGCGCCAACGCCGCCTGCCCGCCGCCTTTACCCGCGACCAGCGGCGCCGCCAGCTTCAGCAGCTTGCCCGCGTGAATGCCATCACCGATCAGATCGTCGCTCGCGCTCACCAAGAGACTGACGGTGCCGGTGTCGATACCGGCCAGCGCTACGACGCCGCTGCGAAAGCGATTTCGGATCGCCGTGTTGAGATGGCGAAGAGCTTCGCCGTTGGCTTCATGGAGCACCGCGCCGACAAAGGCGCGATCCCCTTTGCGCTCGGCCTTGGCAACGTAGGCGTCGGCTTCGGCCGCCGCAAATCGAGCGCGCAACTGCCCAACCGCCGTCTGCATCTCTTTGAGGTCGCGCTGCATCCGCTCGAGCCGCTCGAGCAACTCCTCGGGCGCCGCCGACATCGAGGCCGAAAGCGTACCGATGAGGTCGCTCTGCTTATTCACGTGTTCCTCGGCAGCCGCCGAAACGCATGACTCGATCCGGCGAATGCCGCTGCCGATCGACGATTCCGACAAAATTACGAAAAGCCCCAACTCGCCGGTTGAGTGGGAATGCGTGCCGCCGCAGAACTCAATCGAAGGCCCCGCCTCAACGACGCGAATCATGTCGCCGTACTTTTCCCCGGCCATCCAAACCGCTCCGGTCTTTCTTGCTTCCTCGAGCGGAAGCACGCGTGTGACCAGATGCGCGTCGTCGCGGATCATCTCGTTGACGCGGTGGGCGACGGCACGCCGCTGTTCGGGCGTCAGCGCACCTTTCGGCGAGCGGAAGTCGAAGCGCATGCGGTCGATGCCAACCCACGAACCAGCTTGATTTACCTCGTCGCCGAGCACGTCTTTGAGCGCGCGTTGCAAAAGATGCGCGGACGTGTGGTGCCGCCGAATCTCGCGCCGCCACGATTCAAGAACGCCGGCGCGGACCCGATCGCCGGCCGCGAACTCGCCGTCGACGACCCTGCCGTAGTGCGCGATCGCTTCGCCCATGTACTGGGTATCGTACACGTCGAAGAGAGCCTGCCCGGAATCTTTCGAAGTAGCCACGATTCGCCCGCGATCGCCGATCTGCCCACCGCGCTCTGCATAGAACGGCGTGCGATCCAAAATCAACACACCTTCGTCTCCGCGCGATAACGAAGCGACGGGCTTTCCTTCCTTGAGCGCCGCCACGACCTCGCCGTCGGCTTCCAGGCCCTCATCGTAACCAGTGAAACTGCTGCTGATCGCCGGCAGATCCGTTATCGCCACCACATCGCGCTTCGCGGCAGCGTCGCGTCGCGCGCGTTCGCGCTGCTCTTCCATCAGGCGGTCGAACGCGACGGTATCGACGACCGCACCGCGCTCGCCCGCGATTTCACGCGTAAGCTCGAGAGGAAAGCCAAACGTATCGTGCAGCAGGAATGCTTCCTCTCCGCCGATTACTCGCCCCGGCCGTTGCGTCGCCTCGTCGATAACGCGTTCCAGCATCGTCATGCCGCGCTCCAGCGTCCGGTCGAACGTCTGCTCTTCTTGACGTAACGCCGTCGTTATCCGCGCGGCGCTTTCGCGAAGCTCCGGATAGCCGGGCCGCAACGAATGCACGGCCGCGGGCACCAGCTCGGAGAAAAAGCCGTCGGGATAGCCAAGCAGCCTTCCGTTGCGAATCGCGCGGCGAATCAGAAAGCGCAGCACGAACCCTCGGTCCGTGTTCGACGGATAGACTCCGTCATTGATCAAGAACGTCGCCGAGCGGAGATGATCCGCGATGATATTCTGGCGCGCCCGTTGTTCGCGATTGTCGAGCATCGTGTGACCTATCGGTGGCTGCGCCGCGACTAAATCGGTGAAGAGGTCGGTCTGATACATCGAGGCAAAGCCGTTACACACGGCGAGCATCCGTTCGAAACCGGCGCCAGTGTCGATGGACGTGCGCGGCAGGTCTTCGAGCTTCCCGTCGGCCGTTCGATTGTACTGTTGAAAGACGACGTTCCAGATCTCGACGTACCGATTCCCGCGATTTGGTCCCGTGTCGTCGGCGCCGCTCGCGTGCTCGGCGCCCGTGTCGTAAAAGATCTCGGTACACGGTCCACACGGACCGGTCGCACCCATCGTCCAGAAGTTATCTTCGTCAAAACGCGTAATGCGCGCCGGATCGAGGCCGACTTCCCCGCTCCAAATTCGCGCCGCTTCATCGTCGTCCGTGTGCACCGTGACGTACAAGCGCGCGGGATCGAGCGCAAGCACTTGCGTCACGAACTCCCACGCCCACGCGATCGCTTCGCGCTTGTAATAGTCGCCAAAGCTGAAGTTGCCGAGCATCTCCAAAAAAGTGCCGTGCCGCCCCGTCCTCCCGACGCTCTCGATATCGCTCTTCGCACCCGCAACCCGAAGGCAGCGCTGCACCGTCACGACGCGCGGCGCCGGCGCCGGCTGCTCGCCGAGAAAGACGGGCACGAACTGCTCCATGCCGGCGATCGTGAAGAGCGTCGTCGACATCTCGTGCGGGACCAGGCTCGCCGGCGGCAGCAGCTTATGCTGCTTGCCGACCCAGAAATCAATCCACGCCTGCCTAAGTTCCTGGCTCTTCATTCTGCCTACTATAAACCGCCGCGGGTCGAGGCGTCGACCCGCGGACGCCCCCTACTCCGCTAGAACGGCGCGGAGCTTGTCCAGCGCCTTGGCCTGCAGGCGCGAGACGTGCATCTGCGAGACGTTGAGGCGCTTGGCGATCTCCGTCTGCGACACCGACTCGTAAAACCGAAGGTAGATGATCACGCGCTCTCGGCCGGTTAGGACCCGAAAGGCCTGTTCGAGATTCGCGCGATCTTCGAGGAGCTCGAGTCCGGCGTCGGCGATGCCGACGGTGTCCGCGAGCGTCTGCGACTTTTTATCGGTCTCGCCGGAGATTTCGCTATCGAGCGAAAGGAGGTTATAAGCCTGACCGAGTTCCTGTGCCTCCAAAATCTCGTCTTCGCCCGCTCGGAGGTGCTCGGCCAACTCGGTTACCGTCGGGCTGCGGCCAAGCGATATCGAGAGCTTATCGCTCGCGCGGTTGACGGCGAGATTGAGCTCCTGCAGGCGGCGAGGCACCTTCACCGCCCAGCCCTTATCGCGAAAGTATCGCTTGATCTCGCCGACGATCGTCGGCGTCGCGTACGTCGTGAACTCGACGCCGCGTTCGAGATCGAAACGGTCGATCGCTTTGAGCAGCCCTACCGTTCCGACTTGCACCAAGTCGTCGAGCGGCTCTCCACGATTGGCAAATCTCACTGCGAGAAAACGCACGAGATTGAGATGAACGACGGCGAGCTCCTCGCGCAGCCGTTCGTATTGCGAATCCGGGGCCGCATTGTGTTGCGAGTACTGCTCGCGCCGCTCGATGAAGCGCTCGAAGAGGGCGCGGGTCCGCTCGCGATCGCGTCGCGCTTGCTCCCGTTCTTGCACTATTGGCCTAGTCGTCCGTCGCGGCGGTCAGCCTCTTGACCATCACCAGATCCGTCCCCTGCGGACTGACGTCGTAGCTAACTTCGTCCATCAATGTCCGAATGAGAAAAACCCCAAGCCCGGCGATGCGAGCTTCATCGAAGTTCATGTTCGGCGCTTGCGCGCGCGCGACGCCCTGACGCCCGCTGTCGCGCACGCGAATGCGTAACAAATCGGAGAGGGCTTCGCAGGTCACGTCGATGAATTCGCCGTGGCCTTCATGCTGAATGACGGCCGTGCACGCCTCCGCGACGGCCAGCTTTACGTCTTCGATCTCCTCGATCGAAAAGCGCAAGCGGTTGGCAACGGTCGCGGCGGCAAGGCGGGCTAGCGCGACCCATTCGGGTCGAGAAGGAATGCGCAGTTCGACGAGCTCTTTATGGGAGTGCTCGACGGCTGGATTCATACCAACGCTTTCATCGCCGCGTCTTCGCTTTCAAAGATACCGAAGATCTTGACCAACCCCGTTATGTCGAAGATCTTCTTAATCTGCGGATTGGTGCATACGAGATTGACCGATCCGCCATGCTCGCGCACGCGTTTGAGCCCACCGATCAAGACGCCCAGACCCGTGGAATCGATATAACGTACTTTCTCCAGATTTATGACGAGGAAGTAGACGCCTCGGTCGATCAGTTCCCCGATTGCGTCTTTCACCTTCGGTGACGTGTAGACGTCGATTTCGCCGCTCAGGTCAACCACGTAACAATCGCCGGGAGCCTCCCGCACGTTCACCTTGATGTCCAAATCGCTATCCCTCCGCCTTCCGTTGGAGTTCGTCGCGAGTCTCTTGCGCCGTCGACTGCCCTTCGGCGACGGCGGCATCGAAATTGGACCGGGCGCTCTCGACGACTTGCCGGCCCCGTTCGTACAGATCCGATACGCTCGACTGCCACTGCGACGTAACGTCGCCAACCTTCTCGCGAAGGTCGCCGGTCGCGTCCATCGCTAAGTTTCCCGCTTCTCGCGCCTTGTCGGCGAGGCGATCGCGCGCCTCGTCTTGCGTTAAAAACGTGGCCGCGGCCACACCAGCAACCGCACCGATAAGAAAACCGGCGAAGAATCGACCCCCGCCATTGCCTTTGCCCATAATTAAATTACTCCCTGACTATTTAGTCTTTCCCGTAACCAAGCGTCGTAAACCGGCGCTGATGCCGCCCAATGCCGCGCCAACGTTGATGATGGCGGGCGTGACCGCGCTTTTGGTAAGGTCGGCAGTGCGCGAAAGAGTACCTACCGTTTCCTCGATAGATCTTGTCACTTCGTCGACGTGCGCCAGCGTGTTGCTGACGGGCGTGCCGATGCTTTCGAGTTGCTTGTCGACCTCGTCTAGCGTCGTCCGAAGCCGGCCCAGCGTTTTGGCAAGCGCCAACGAAGCGACAAAAATCCCAACGCCGACGAGCAGAATGCCCACGCCTGCGAGGACGTCGAGGATGAGTGGACCATACTGCGTTCCGTTCAAGCTCCTGCCTCCAGCCGCGCGCGGTTCGTTTCGAGTCTACCCATTCCCCCCGCGATTGTGACCGGGGGAGCTCAAAGCCCTTAAATCCGCAACCACGCCCGGGAGAATGGCGAGAATGCGCTCGATCTCCACCGGCGTCGTCGCCTTGCCCAGCGAGAACCGAACTCCGGTCGTGGGGCCGCCCCCATCTCGAGCCATCGCCGCGAGTACGTGGCTGGGCTCGAGCGTGCCCGACGTGCAAGCACTTCCTGCCGAGGCGGAGACCCCCGCGAGGTCGAGCGCGATGATGAGCGCCGATGGGTCGACCCCTGCGAAACTCAGGTTGCTGCAGTTGGCGAGCCTCGAGGCATCGCCGCCGTTGACGGTGACGCCGGCCACCCGCGAGCGGATCCCAGCTTCCAAGCGGTCTCGCAGGGCCGCTACATCTCCGCCGGCTTGGGTGCATTCGGCGACGGCCAGCTCGAGCGCTCGCGCCATGCCGACAATGCCCAGCACATTCTCCGTGCCGGAACGGCGGCCCGACTCTTGCCCTCCGCCAACAACGATCGCGGTAAGGGGAACTCCCCGGCGGACGTAGAGCAGCCCGACGCCTTTCGGGCCGTAAAACTTATGCGCCGAGATCGAGAGCAAATCAACGTCGAGCGCTCGCACGTCGATCGGTAGCCAGCTCGGAGCCGCCACGGCGTCGGTGTGAAAGAGAACGCCGCGGCGGCGGGCGATCCTCGCAAGCTCGGCGATCGGCTCCACGGTTCCCACCTCGTTGTTTGCGTACATGATCGAGGCCAGGACGGTCTGCGGCTGGAGCGCCCGCTCGAACTCTGCCGGGTCGACTCGGCCCTGGCGGTCGACCGGCAGCAAGCTCGTTTCGAACCCATCTTCACCCAGCCGTTCCAGAGCTTCGAGGACGGCGCGATGCTCGATCGCGGAGGCCACGACGCGCGCCGGACGGGCGAGCCCTCGCGTGGCGCCAAGCAACGCCAAATTATTCGCTTCGGTTCCGCCGGATGTGAACAGAATCTCGGCTCGGGTCGCGCCGATCGCCGCGGCCACGCAGTCGCGCGCGGCGTCCAGCGCGGCACGCGCCCGCCGTCCCTCGAAATGCAGGGAGCTTGGATTAAAATCGCATTGGCGGGCGGCCTCGCGCATCGCATCCGCAACCTCGGTGCGCACCGGCGTCGTGGCCGCGTAGTCCAAATAAATTCGATTTGAATTCACAGAATGCTCCAAGTATGCCGCACTATTATTGGGTTGTGCGAAGCTCCAACGCACAACTCCGAGAAGTAGCAACGGGAAACTGGCGGTTCGAGTATCACTCGGGCCGCCTTCTTTTTTCAGCCTCGCGCTCCGCGATGCTCCGTTCGGCCCCCTCCTTCCTCGGAACGTAATATCTCCGATCGGCCAAGCTCGGCGGCAGGTTGAGTTGCTCGACGTCGTAGTCGTCGTGCGCGTAGTGATACCCCTCACCGTAGCGGAGCTGACGCATCAGCCGGGTCGGCGCGTTACGCAAGTGCAGCGGCACGGGATCGTTACGCGTATCCAAGACGTCGGCCAGGGCGGCGCTGTAGCTCGAGCCGACACTGTTGCTCTTTGGGGCCGTCGCAAGATAGAGCGTCGCGTGCGCCAACGGAAAGAAGCCCTCGGGCATTCCGACAAAGTGCACCGCCTGCTGCGCCGCGACGGCCACTTGCAACGCGGCGGAATCCGCAAGCCCGACGTCTTCCGACGCCAAAATCACCAATCTTCGCGCGATAAAAAGCGCGTCTTCGCCGCCCTCGATCAGACGCGCGAGCCAGTACAGCGACGCGTCCGCATCGCTCGCGCGAACGGATTTGATCAGCGCGCTGATCGTATCGTAGTGCATCTCGCCGCCCTTGTCGTACCGGGCATTGCGGCGCTGCATCGCTTCACGCACTACCTCCACGTCGACGTGCGGCGGCTCCCCGCGCGCAGAAACGGCGGCGAGCTCGAGCGAGCTCAACGCCGCGCGCGCGTCGCCATTCGCAAGGCCAACCAACAGCGCTCGGGCGTCATCGTCGATTCGAAGCCCCTTCGCGCCCAGGCCGCGCTCTGCGTCGCGCAGCGCGCCATCGACAATCGTTCCAACCTCCTCATCGGAGAGCGCGTCAAGCACAAAGACTCGAGCTCGGGAGAGCAACGCCGAGTTGACTTCAAAGGACGGGTTTTCCGTCGTCGCGCCGATCAGCGTAACGGTACCGTCCTCGACGAAGGGCAAGACGACGTCCTGTTGCGCTTTGTTAAACCGATGAATTTCGTCGATAAAGAGGATCGTCGGCTTCCCGGAGCGCCGCCGAACTCTCGCGTCGCCTAGAACGCGCCGAAGGTCGCTGACGCCGGCACTTACGGCCGACATTCGCTCGAAATGGGCGCCGGTACGACCGGCGATAATCTCTGCCAGCGTCGTCTTGCCGCTGCCCGGCGGGCCCCACAAGATCATTGACGGGACGGCGTCGCGTTCGATCGCAGCGCGCAGCGCGCGCCCCGGCCCTAGCAACGCTCGCTGCCCAACGAACTCGTCGAGCGTGCGGGGCCGCATTCGCGCGGCTAGCGGCATGACCATTGCCTGAAAATCGAAGAGCATGTCCCCGCCTTTACGGTGGGGCAGGCACCTTGAGCGGCTTCGGCGTCGCCAATTTCCGGTGAAACTCGCCGGGAAACTGCATCGTAACGTCTTTCTCCGCGTGAGCATCTCCGGTTTGCGTGTTGTACAACACTTTGCCGGCGTTCATCTTTCGCGTCCCCGCAACAATGTGCACGGCGCCTTGCAGAAGCAAGGTATGAGCCTGGTCGTCCAACGTGCCGTTGTCGGCGGTAACGTTGGTATCGGCTTGCACGTAATGAACGCTTCCGATGGCCCTGTACACTTTCGCCGCTCCGTCGATCTGCGCTTTATCGGCCGTAAGCGTCGAGGGGCTCGACGGATGAGCGCCGCCTCCACTCTCCGTTAGGCTTCCAGCGCCGCCTTGCGAATCGTGCATCACCACGTGGCCGTTGAGATAGAGCACTTGTTTTTTGTAGTTGCCGTTGGCGCGATCGGCGGTAACGTCGCCGCCGACGCGCGTCATGACGACCTTGGCAGGCGTGCTGAAATCGCCCGTTTTAAAGTTTGCGTCGAGCGAGCTGGCGTGAACGGTCCAAACGCCGAGATCGAATGCTGCAGGCGCGGAGCCCGGCGAGTGGCTTGCATTCGGCGATCTCGGAGAACCCGGCGGCAGCGAGGGCGACGCGCTCGGCCGTGCCGAGGGCGAGACGCTCGGCGGCGTTGGCGAGACGCTCGGCTGCTGCGACGTTGCAGGAGAAGGCTTGGCGAGTGCGACCAGCGCCAAAGTGCCGACGAGCAACGCGAGAAGGCGAATCATAATGGTTGTGTACGTACCTTTACCGAAGGACGCTCAATCGGCCCAAGGAGCGCCGCGAAGCGACTCTCCGAAACGGCTCCTTCACGCAGCAGCCGAGGACGCGCGCCCGAAATATCGATGATGGAGGATTCGACGGCGTAGGGAACGGGCCCGTGCGCGACGAGCAGATCCGCGGCCGGAAGCATCGAGGCATCGTCATCGCCGAGATATGGGGGGCCTCCCGGACGGATTGCCGTCGTGCCGGCAATCGGACCGCATCGTTCGAGCAGCGCGCGGGCGAGGGGCTCGTCGGGTACACGGAAAGCGAGCGTGTGCAAACCTGCGGCCAGCTCGTCGCCGATAAAGGCCGGTTTGCGAATCAGCACGATCACGGGACCGGGAAGCAGCCGTTTGGCGACGGTCGCCGCAAGCGGATTCTCAAATGCGTATTCGAGAAACTCCTGGGCCGATGCCACATGCATCGTCAGCGGCCGGCTGTCCGGTCGCCCTTTGGCCGCATAAACCCGATCAATTGCCGCGGAATCGTAAGGATCGCAGCCGATGAAATAACTCGTGTCGTTGGGCAAGATGACGGTCCCGCCGGAGAAGACCGCACGTGCAACCTCCTCGGCAACGTCCTCAATCCGCGCGGCCGATGCATCGATGACGCGACCCACGCATTCCAGAGCCATTCCCTCATCATTCCTCGCCGACCCGAGTCTTCGCTGTGCCACGGGGCGCAGGCGCCTAAACGCGCACTCGCGCGCCCGTGCCGATGGCAACGCACGAAAGCGGATCGTCTGCGACAATCGCCGGTACTCCCGTCACGTCGGAGAGCAGCTTGTCCAAGCCGCGTAGGAGCGCTCCACCGCCCGTCAGGATGATGCCGCGATCGATGATGTCTGAAGCAAGCTCGGGAGGTGTTTTCTCAAGAACCGATTTGACCGCTTCGACGATGGCCGCGATGGGCTCGGAGAGCGCGTCGCGTACCTCTTCGCTCGTGATCTTCACGGTCTTCGGCAGACCGTTGATGAGGTCGCGGCCGCGAATCTCCATCGCCAGCTCCTGCTCGAGCTTGTAGGCGGAGCCGATCTTAATTTTGATCTCCTCGGCGGTGCGCTCCCCGATCATTAGGTTGTAGACGCGGCGGATAAACCGAACGATGCCCTCGTCCATCTTATTACCGGCCACGCGAAGCGACTGCGATACCACGATGCCGCCGAGCGAAATCACGGCGACGTCGGTCGTTCCGCCGCCGATGTCGAGGACCATGCTGCCGGAAGGCCCATCAATTGGAAGACCCGCTCCGACGGCTGCCGCCATCGGCTCTTCGATGATCTCGACATCGCGCGCGCCGGCCAGCTTCGCGGCATCCTTAACCGCGCGTTCTTCTACGCTCGTAATCTCTGCAGGCACGCAGATCGTGACGTGGGGTTTGGGTTTGACGATCGACGACCACCACGAACGGCCCTTCATGACTTTCTTGATGAAGTACGAAAGCATCGCTTCGGTCACTTCGAAGTCTGCAATGACGCCGTCGCGCAACGGCCGAATCGCGGTAATATGCGCGGGCGTTCTGCCGAGCATCTGGCGCGCCTCCTCGCCGACGGCCAATATTCTGCCCGTGTTCATGTCTTTGGCGACGACGGAGGGCTCGCGCAAGACGATGCCCTTTCCTTTGACGTAAACCAAAACGTTCGCCGTACCGAGGTCGATGCCGATTTCCAAAAACTAACTCCTACTCTAAGAAAGCGCTAGCTCGCCGAAACTCGCGGATATTCGCTCGTTTCAAAGAATCCCGCCGGCTCCACGAGCGGCGTCACGCCGCTGCTGCGCTGCACCTGGCCCCCCAGCTCCGAAAGCATCTCTTCCAAACGGTCGTAGCCGCGATCGATGTATTCCAGCCCAATGATTTCGGTTTCGCCGGCGGCTGCCAAGGCGGCGATTACAAGACCCGCGCCGGCGCGAATGTCTGGTGCCTCCACCGGTGCCCCGGAAAGCTGCTTGGGACCTTTGATAATGGCAGCATTACTTTCCATCGTCACTTTGACCTCGGCTCCCATGCGGGCGAGCTCGTTGACGTACGAAAAGCGAGCGTTGAAGATTGACTCTTCGACGACGCTGGTGCCCGGACAGGTACAGAGAAAGCCAACCATTTGCGGTTGGAGATCGGTCGGAAAACCCGGATACGGAGCGGTAAGAATGTCCGTACCGCCGGTAATGCCGTCGGCCTTCACCCGGATCCAGTCGTCGCCCGTAACGGTGACGACGCCGCATTCCACCAGCTTATCGGTAAGGGCTCGCAGGTGATCGGGCCGGCAACCGGTCACCGTCACGTCGCCGCGAGTTACCGAGCCCGCCAGCAAAAGCGTGCCGGTCACGACGCGGTCCGGAATGATCTCGTACTCGACGCCGTGCAGCTCGCGGACACCCTCGACGGCGATCGTGTCGGTTCCCTGTCCTGCGATTCGCGCTCCCATCGCGATCAGAAAGTCCGCGAGGTCCACGACTTCGGGTTCCATTGCAACGTTTTTCAACGTCGTCGTTCCATCGGCCAATACCGCGGCAAGCATCGCGTTCTTGGTGGCACCTACGCTCGGGATGCGGAACTCGATCGCAGCCCCGGATAACTTTGAACCCCGCGATGCGGCAATGAGATAACCGTGCGCGTTATGCACGTCGCATCCCAAAGCCACGAATGCTTGCTCGTGCATGTCCGTCGCGCGCGTACCCAACACGCAACCGCCGGGAAGCGGAACCTCGGCTCGCCCAAAGCGTCCCAGGAGCGCGCCGACGATGTCGAACGAAGCGGCGAGCTTTCGCACGAGCGCATACGGCGCGCGATAGGACGCGACGTTGCTCGCGTCGATCGTCACCGTGTTCTTGTCTTCGTAGCGAAGGCGTGCGCCTAAGGCTTCCAGCAACGACCACATCACCGAGACGTCGGTGATGTGCGGCACGCGGTGGAGCGTAACCGTGCCTCGTGCCAGCAGAGCTGCGGCCATAATCGGCAGCGCGGCGTTCTTCGCGCCGTGCGTTGCAACCGAACCTTCCAGGCGCGCGCCGCCCCGTACTCTGAGCGTCGTTTCGAGGCGATCGAGCATATGGGAATCTATCGTTCGCGTAGCCTGCTAACTCGCCTACCGATGGCCGGTCAATCGGAGTTGCGCGCTCGCAAAATCAATGGCCGCCTGCTCGCGCGCATAAGCATCGCTGCCGGCCGTGGCACCCTTCTGTCGTTCGGTAGCCGCGGCCAGCCGCTCGCGCGCCTCCGCGACGACGACGTCGTCGAATGCGAGCGCCTCGTCGACCAGCACGGTTACACGATCGGGCAACGCCTGCATAAACCCCTCGCTCGTGGCGAGCTCGAGACGTGAGTTCGCCCCATTCTTGTCCTGAGCTTGTCGAAGGAGGTTTGCTCGCAAGATCCCCGGCTTTAACGCTGCGAGGAACGGGGCGTGCTTGGGCAGGATGCCTTCCTCACCTTCGGTCGTCACCGCGATCACCAGCGTCGCATTGCCGTCGAAGACGACGCGAGTCGGCGTCACCAGCTTGAACGCGATGCCGTCAGCCATGAGCCATGCGCTGCGCGTTCTCTCTTACTTCGTCGATCGTGCCGGCATAAAAGAACGCGCCCTCAGGCAGATCGTCGACCTTGCCTTCGAGGATTTCCTTGAACGACGCGATCGTCTCAGCCAGTTTGACGTATTTCCCCGAGCGCCCGGTAAACTGCTCGGCAACGAAAAACGGCTGTGAGAAGAAACGCTGAATGCGTCGAGCCCGCGCTACCGAGATCTTGTCGTCTTCCGAAAGCTCTTCGACGCCGAGAATCGCAATGATGTCCTGCAAATCTTTGTAGCGCTGAAGAACTTCTTGCACGCCCCGAGCGACTTCGTAGTGCTCCTCGCCGATGATCTGCGGATCCAAGATGCGCGACGTCGACGCCAACGGATCCACCGCCGGATAGATGCCGAGCTCCGAGATCGGACGCGAAAGCGCGGTAGTCGCATCGAGGTGCGCGAAGGTCGTGGCGACCGCAGGATCGGTGTAATCGTCGGCCGGCACGTAGACCGCCTGAACCGAGGTAATCGAACCTTTGCGCGTCGACGTGATGCGCTCCTCGAGTATGCCCATGTCGGTGCCGAGGGTAGGCTGATATCCGACCGCGGAGGGCATGCGCCCCATGAGCGCCGAGACTTCCGAGCCCGCTTGCATATAACGGAAGATATTGTCGATAAAGAGCAGCACGTCCGCGCCGAGCTCGTCGCGAAAGTACTCCGCCATCGTTACGCCGGTCTGCGCCACGCGAAAGCGCACGCCGGGCGGCTCGTCCATCTGTCCGAAGACCAGCGTGGTTTGCTCGAGGACTCCCGACTCTTTCATCTCGAGCCATAGGTCGTTGCCCTCGCGCGTTCGCTCGCCGACGCCGGTGAACACCGAAAAGCCTTTATGAACGTATGCGATATTACGAATCAGCTCTTGAATAAGCACCGTCTTCCCAACTCCGGCGCCGCCGAAGAGGCCAACCTTTCCGCCACGCGTGTAGGGCGCCATCAAGTCGACGACTTTGATGCCGGTCTCGAAGATGCGGGCCGTCGGCTCTTGGTATTTAAGCTCGGGCGCGGGCCGGTGGATCGGCCAATACGCCGCCGCTTTGACCGGCGCATCGCTGTCGATCGTTTTGCCGAGCACGTTGAAGAGCCGCCCGAGCGTGCCTTCACCGACCGGGACGAGAATCGGTCCGCCCGTACTTCGCACCGGGGCTCCGCGCACGAGACCGTCGGTCGAGCCCAGCGCCAGACATCGCACCTGGTTATCGCCGAGCTCGTCCTGCACTTCGAGCGTCAGCTCGCGCGCCGCCGCCGCGCCGTTGCCTGCGTTGCGCGAGTCGTCGTTTACCACGACCACCAGGGCGTCGCGAATGTTGGGCAGCGTCTCTGCCGTAAACTCGACGTCGACGACGTTGCCGAGCACTTGCGAGATTTTTCCGGTATCAGCGGCCATCTTTCTATACGTTCCTTACTAAAAGCGTGCGCGGTTCTAAAGAGGAGATTGAGCGGTCGGCTGGAGCGAGAGGCACACGCCGGTGCTCCGGGGCGTGTGAAGGAGGAGCGAAGCCAGGATGGCGAGAGCTACGACGAACCGAGTAGCTTTTTCGCTGGATGCGAAAAAGCGAGCGTCCCCGGGGCACCGGCGTGTGCTTCTCGCTCCAAGAGATCACTCTACGCCCAGCGCCTCCGCGCCGCCGACGATTTCTAGGAGCTCCTTGGTAATTGCGGCTTGGCGGGCGTTGTTCATGGCGATCGTTAATTCGTCGATCAGCTTCGAGGCGTTGTCGGTGGCGTTGGTCATTGCGACGAGCTGTGCGGCGAAAAATGCGGCATCCGTTTCGAGCATTGCCGAGTAGAGCGTGAACTCGAGATACTTGGGCAGCAGGCGGGAAAGTACGAACTCCGGGCTTGGGGAAAACTCGACGGCGCCGCGAGTGGCGCGGCTCTGCTCCTGGACGGTGTCGGTACCGGCGAAAGCCTTTAGATCTTCGGCGAGCACCGGCACGAGCTTACGCGTTTCTGGGCGCTGCGACATCATCGATACGAGCTTCTGCGAGACGACGACGATCTCGGAGATGGTGCCGTGCACGAAGTCGTCGGCTACGCGATTGGCGACCTCGCGCGCCGTGACAATCTTTGATGCGCCGAGCGGCCAGGTTGGATGCTCCGAGATGCCCATCCGTCGCACGGCGTTACGCGCCTTGAGGCCAACGGTGTAGTAGCGAACGCCGCTGCGGCCGCGGGCGAAGCTCTCGGCTGCGTGAATGACGTTGGAGTTGAAGGCGCCGGCGAGCCCCTTATCGGCGCTCATGAGAACGATGCCGGCGGGCGCGCTCTCGTTCCCCGGTTTCATGAATGGGTGATCGACCGACGAAACCGCCGCCATCAAGTCCGCAAGCATCTCCGCGAGCGCGTCTGCGTAAGGACGAGCGCGCTTGCGGGCCTCTTCGGCGCGCCGAATCTTTGCCGCGGCGACCTGCTTCATCGCTTTGGTGATCTGTTGAGTATTCTTGAGCGACCGGATGCGGTCGCGCAGATCTCGTACCGACGGCATTTCCTAGAAGCTCTTGTTGAACTCTGCCAGCGCCGCGTCGAGTTGCTTGCGAGTGTCGTCCGACAGCGTGCCGCTCTCTGCGATCGATGTAAGAATCTGCGGATGCCCCGCGCGCAAGAAGTCGATCAGACCCGAGGCCCAGCCGGCGAGCCGAACGGTCGGAACGTCGCCGGCGAACCCGTTGGTCGCGGCATAAATGATCGCGACCTGCTCTTCGGTTGCCTGCGGTTGATACTGCGGCTGCTTGAGCAGTTCGGTGAGCTTCTCGCCGCGCGCGAGCTGATTTTGCGTTGCCTTATCGAGATCGCTCGAGAGCTTGGCAAACGCGGCGAGGTCGCGATACTGCGCAAGCTCGAGTTTCAGCTGGCCGGCCACGGATTTCATCGCCTTCGTCTGCGCCGCACCACCGACTCGCGAAACGGAGAGACCGATATCGACCGCCGGCCGGATTCCTTGGAAGAAGAGCTGCGGCGTCAAGTAGATTTGACCGTCGGTAATGGAGATGACGTTGGTTGGAATGTACGCGGAAAAGTCGCCGGCCTGCGTCTCGATCACCGGAAGCGCCGTCATCGAGCCGCCGCCCATTTCGTCGGAGAGCTTCGCGGCGCGCTCCAGCAGCCGTGAATGCAAATAAAAGACGTCGCCCGGGTACGCCTCACGTCCCGGCGGCCGCCGAAGCAATAGCGACATCTCGCGATACGATTGAGCGTGCTTGGTGAGGTCGTCGTAGACGATCAGAACGTCTTTGCCGGCATACATGAACTCTTCGGCCATCGCACAACCGGCAAACGGCGCCAGCCAGCGAAGCGCCGCCGCTTCGGAGGGGCTGACGGCGACGATGGTCGTGTAGGCCATCGCCCCTTTCTGTTCGAGGATCTGGGCGAGCGCGGCGACCGTCGAATTCTTCTGTCCGATCGCGACGTAAACGCAGCATACGTCGCGCCCTTTCTGATTGATGATTGCATCGATCGCCATGGCGGTCTTTCCGGTCGAACGATCGCCGATAATGAGCTCGCGCTGTCCCTTTCCAATGGGAATGAGGGCATCGATCACGCGGATTCCGGTCTGCAGCGGCTGCTTGACGGGTTGGCGCTGCACTACGGTGGGCGCGACGTTCTCGATCGTACGGAAACGCGTCGTTGCAATCTCGCCCTTGCCGTCGATGGGCTGACCCAGTGGATTGACGGTCCGGCCGAGCAAAGCATCGCCGACCGGCACGGAAGCGATGCGGCCAGTCCGCCGCACGCTGTCGCCCTCTTTAATCTCGGAATCGGAGCCCATGATCACGACGCCGACATTGTCCTCTTCGAGGTTCAGCGCGACGCCCTGCAGCCCGTTGGCAAACTCGACGAGCTCCGAGGATCGTACGCCGCGCAATCCATAAACGCGAGCGAGGTTCGCGCCGACGGAGATGACCGTGCCAATCTCATCCTCTTGAATCTCGGTCTTGAACTGCTCGATCTGCGTTTTGAGAATACTGGCGATTTCGTCAGCGTTTATCATTGATCAACTTTCTTAGGAGCCTGTAGGGTTATGGACATTTTCGTATTCGTCGTCGAGTTTTGTTCGAAGACGAGGCGCGATGAGGGAGCGAAGCCGTAGCTTCGTGACCGAAGAGCAACGAAGTATTCGGACAAAAGACGACACGAAGACGGAAATGCGCCATAGCTCTACAGGCTCCCAACCGTTGTGCGGAGTTGGCGGGCGAGAGCATCGAGGCGGCCGGCGACGGTCGCATCGATTAAGCGATCCCCCATCAGGAGGCGCAGGCCGCCGATGAGATCGGTGTTAACCCGTTGCGTGACTTCGAACTTTTTACCGTAGAGGCGCTCGAGTCTCTCGATTAAATCTCGATATTCGGCAGCGTCGAGCGCTCTTGCGGACTCCAAGGCCAGGGTCTCGGCGCCGCGAGCGGCGCGCTCCAACGCAAGATACTCCTCGACGATCGTGCCGAGCAAAGCCTCGCGACGTTTACGCACCAAGAGTAGGAGCGTGTGGAGCGCGACCGGGTCGATTTTCTCTTCAAAGGCCTGCGAAAGAACGCGTTCTTTCACGGGACGGTCGATTACCGGCGCGACGAAAAAATCGTGGACTAGTCCGTGCCGGCCTATCGCCTCTGCGACGGTCGCTAAATCGGCGCCGACGCGCTTGACGACGCCGCGTTCCCGAGCTACGCCGAGCGCGGCAATTGCGTAGCGGCGCGCCAGCGTGCGGTTAACCACGGGCGATCTCCTCAAGCGAACCGACGAAGCGTTCGACCAGACGCGAATCGAGCGCGGGATCGACGCGGCTCGCGGCGTCGCAACGCGCTATTTGCAGCGCCCGCTCCAAGAGTTCGTCGCGAAGCCGCAGGCGGGCGGCCGCGCGCGCACGTTCCAACTCGCCGCCGGCATCGCGCAAGGCGCGTTCGCCGGCTTCGGTGGCGTCTTTGAGGATCGTCTCGCGCTCGCGCTGCGCGTGAAGCTCCGCTCGCTGCTCGATCAGCTCGGCATCGCGTCGCGCGCTATCGATCTCCTCGCGCAAAGCGTCAAGGGCACCTCTCGCCTCGTCGCGGTGCCGTTCCGATTCCGCGATCTGCGCGTTGCTACGCCCCTGCGCGGCCATAACGACCGGCTGTATCCACTTGTTCCAGATGAAAACGAGCGCGCCGAGAAAGAGGATCGACGAAGCGACCTGACTCCAGATCGAGATCTCGAGATAAAGCCGTTCTTCGTTCATCCCGACGCCTCCGGAATAACTCGATCGAGCATGAAGTTCGCCACCCTCCGCGCCGCCTCCGATTCGCCGCCTTGGGCTTCATCGAACTCGCGCTGCGCGGTTTGCTGCGCGTCCCCGACGACGCTTTGGACTCGTTGCGAGTAGCGCGTCGCCAACTCCGCCGCCTCGTTGGACGCTTGAGCCCGCGCCGCCGCGACGCCGTGCTCCGCTTTGAGCCGGGCCGAAGCTCGAACTGCCTCGGCCTGCTCGCGTAGACTCCGCGCCTCCGCTTGGTGCTCGTCGTAATCTGAGACGAGGCTATTGATATACTGACGTCTCCGCCGAATCGCCGACGAGACCGGTCGTAAGAAAACTACATTCAAAATCGCGAAAAAGATCACGAAGTTGATCAGCTGTACGATCATGGTCCCCGGCGGCCAAATCGACAAAAACGACATGGGAGCCTATTTAACCAACGCGGTAATGATTGCCGGAACCTTCGCTACCACGAGGAGGATGTAAAAGGAGAGTGCGATCGCGATAAACGGCACGGCCTCCAACACCCCGACGCCCAGGAACATGAACAGAAAGATATTGGGCCGCGCTTCGGGCTGGCGAGAGATCGCTTCGACGGCTTTTGCGGCGACGGTTCCGTCACCCACGGCCGACCCAAATGCCACCCCTGAAATAATGATGCCGAAACAGATCAGTGCTGCGGCTGCGATTAATGCTTCTGGATTCAAGGACGTTCCTTTCTAATGTTCGTCGGCAAGCGCCAGCGAGAGATAGACGATTGCCAGCAGCGTAAAAACGAAAGCTTGGATCGTTCCAACGAAAAAGTTGAAAAACTGGATCAGGAAAGGCACGACGGCCACGCCGAATGAGAGATTGAATGCTCCGATGCTGATCCGCGCGAGGATGATCGACGATACGATAATGAAGAGCAACTCCCCGACGAAGATGTTGAAGAAGAGTCGCGCGGCCAGCGTTATCGGGCGAAGAATTTCGTCCAGAACGTTGATCGGGAAAAGGATGGGGAACGGCTTAAAGACGTGGCCGAGATATCCCACCCCCTTCTTGCGAAACGCCGCAATTTGAATCATGCAAAAAATGAGGAGCGCCATCGGAACGACGGTGTTGAGATCGGCGGTCGGGGAGCCTCCGAACGGCAGGCCGAACTCCTTGAGCGGCACGATGCCGAACTGATTGAGCAAGAAAATGAAGAGAAAGAGCGCGACGAAAAACGGAACGAACGGTTCTCCGCCCTCTCCGAGAACGCTCGTTACAAGATCGGCCATGTAGTTGAAAACGGCTTCCAACACGGCTTGGCGCTTCGTGACGTAGGGCGACCTGTAGCTGGCGCCAATCCACCCGAAGAAAATCAAAGCGACGATCATGACGAGCCAGGTCGTCACAATAGTGTCGGCATGCACCGGTCCGAGCACCGGAAGCTGCCAAAGGTGATGTTCGCCGATCTGTTCGTGCACTGATGTTTGGTCCGTTAAGGCTTCGGTCGAAAGACTCGCAACGCACTCCACGCGTACGCGGCGAGCGGAATAAAGAAACCGGCAAGAAATGGCCCGAGCGACCACCACGGTCCGCGGGCCGCTAACGCCGCGGCTACTATACTAAAGGCGGCCAGCCGCGGTAAACTACTTAACCCAAAGAAGACGGCGCTGCGCGTTTCCACCAGTCGCTCGCTCCCCCGCATTATGGCAAGCATGTTGGCAATCCCGCACGTGGTCCCGATCAAGAGCGCCAGACCGGCATACCAAACGAACGGAACCAGCAACAGCGCGACGACCGCAGCAACCGCGAACGATCCGGCAGCCACGCGCCATTTGAGACGGTAGTAAGCCGCAAGAGCCATATCCTCCCCGCCGGTCGAGGGTATCATTCCATGGACTTCGCCAGGAGCCGGAGCGCGGCGTAGCCTCCGACGATCAACCCAAGCGTCAAGCCGGCGGGAACAAGCAAAGGTGCGCTCAATCGCTGACCCGCGACGACCCCCGCCAGGAGCCCGAGTATCGCCGCGCCGGCAAAACTTCCGCCGGCGAAGAGCACCGGCAGAACGGCCCTCACGAGCCTTGCGCGGCGGTCGCTTGCGCTTCGAAGGACTCGGGGTACTTTCCGCCTCGCAGACGTGCCACGAGCCACCGCACGATTCGCGAGGCCGCCTGGCCGTCGCCGTAGGGATTACGCGCGTGGGCCATCGCCGCGTAGGCTGCGTGATCCTCGAGCAATAGGCGCGCCGCTTCGACGATACGACGGCGGTCGTGACCGACGAGGGCGAGCGTCCCCGCGGCCAGACCCTCCGGGCGTTCGGTCTCCTCGCGCATAACGAGCACCGGTTTGCCGATACACGGCGCCTCCTCTTGGAGACCGCCCGAATCGGTAAGAACAAAGGCCGATGCTCTCACGGCCGCGACCATCTCGCCGTAATCGATCGGATCGACCAGCACGACCCCGGGCATCCCCCCGAGGATTTCGCGAGCGATGGGCGCGACGCGCGGCGACGGATGAACCGGCCAGTAGAGCTGGGGCCTCGACGGCAGCTCGGCAATAGCGCGCAACGCCTCGCAAATCTCCCGCATATGGTCGTGGTTTTCGCGGCGGTGCGCGGTCACGACAATCGCCGGCGCCCGTGAATCGAGCTCGGTCCACCGGGGAGGGAGGGAAAGATCCTCGCGTGCCGCCGTTTCGAGAAACGCGTCGATGACCGTATTTCCGGTCACGACGACGTCATCGGCCGCGACGTTCTCTTCGAGCAAGTGTTCCCGAGCCAAGAGGGTCGGGGCGAAATGGTAGGTCGCAAGCGTCGCAGACAGGCGACGATTCATCTCTTCGGGATACGGCAGCCAACGATTGCTCGTGCGCAGTCCGGCCTCGACGTGGCCTACCGGAATCTGTCGATAGAAGGCCGCGAGCGCCGCGGCCGTGCTCGTCGTCGTATCACCATGAACCAAAACGACATCGGGACGCGCCTCGCGTAGCACCGGTTCCATACCAATGAGCACGCGCGTCGTGATCTCCGTGAGGCTTTGATCCTCGGTCATCACGTTGAGATCGTAGTCGGGTGCGATCGCGAAGAACTCGAGGAGATCGTCGAGCATTTGGCGGTGCTGGGCGGTAACGCAAACGCGCGCAACGATATCCGGATGGGATTGCAAAGCGCGAACGACGGGGGCCATCTTGATCGTATCCGGGCGCGTCCCGAACACGCTCATCACACGTAACTCATTGGCCATTGGCTACGTTGCGTGCCGAAAGACGTGCGTGAACTCGCCGGAGAAGAAGAGCGCTACCGCGCCCAATGCCAAGCACACGGCGTAGAGGACGAGCACCGCCTGTCGAACGTTGAGGCCGAAGCGGAAAATCAGCTGATGGTGAAAATGGCCGCGATCAGCTTCTGTGATGCGTTTGCCGCTGCTGGCGCGGCGCACGATCGCGGCTGCGGTATCCAGCACCGGCAGCGCCAGCACCAGCAATGGCACCACGACGCTGATCGCAATGGCGGTTTTGCTAGCGCCGATGATCGAAACGGTACCGAATACGTAGCCGATGAAGAGCGAACCCGAATCGCCGAGAATGATTCGCGCCGGATTGAAGTTATACGGCAGAAAGCCGAGCGCCGCGCCGGCCAACGCGATCACGACCAGCGCGACGACGGGGTTTGCGTGCAGCACCGCGATGACAAAGAGAAAGACGCTCGAGATCGCGGCGACCCCCGCGAGCAGGCCGTCGAGGCCGTCGAGAAAGTTGATCGCGTTCATCATGCCGACATACCAGAGCAGCGTCACGGGAACGCCCACCCACAATGGAAAGTCGATCCAGTTGGTTCCGGGATTGTGGTCGAACGGATTGGTGATGCCTGGAATGATGAAGCCATATAACATCGAGATCAACGCCACGACGATCTGAGCGAAGAGCTTGTTCCGAGGACGCATCTGCATCACGTCGTCCCAGACGCCGACGCCGACGATCAGCAAGCTTCCAAAGAGTAGTCCCACGAGCCGGTGGACCGCATCGAACTGATCGGCCGCCGGCAGCAACCGCACCGGCGACGTCATCGACACGCCCAGAACGGCGAAGAGCGCAAACGAGAACCCGAAGAAGACTGCAATCCCGCCCACGCGCGGCTTTGGGGTGTCGTGCATTCGCCGTTCGCCGGCGTCCCGGTCGACGATTCCCAGACGATTGGCAAGCCGCACGACCAGCGGCGTTGCCAGCAAGCTAACCACGGCCGCGATGGCAAAGGCCGTGGCATAAATCGTGCCCGCAGTGAGCAAGTGGCCGCTCAACCCCGGACTCCTTCGAGCGCGGAAAACGCGACCAGGGCTACTCCGGCCTCAGCCAACAACTGACTCGCGACCGGGTCGGGATACGGCTGGTCGTAAACGATTCTCGTCACGCCCGCGCTGACGAGCAGCTTCGAACAGTTCACGCAGGGCTGGTGCGTGCAATAGGCCGTGGCATCTTGCAGGCTGACGCCGTGCAGCGCGCCTTGCACGACCGCGTTGGCTTCGGCGTGTGTCGCCCGAAGGCAGTGCTCGCCGATTAGCGTGCAGCCGACCTCCGTGCAGTGAGCGACGCCGCGCGGGGCCCCGTTGTACCCCGTCGTCAAGATACGGTGGGCACGCATTAAAACGCAGCCAACCGAAGCTCGCGGACAGGTCGCGCGCGTACTGACCGTCTGCGCGATTTGCATGAAATACTCGTCCCAACCGGGGCGCACCGCGTTACGACCGATTAAGGAACGTCGTAGCGCGAGGTCAATTCGCGAACCCGTCCCCCAAGCCGCGCAATCTCGCGACGCTCTTCGATGTCGCCGAGGGCGTCGCAAATGATGCGAGCCACTTCGCGACAGTCTTGCGCGCCAAAACCCCGCGTCGTGATCGCCGGCGTGCCGATTCGAATACCGCTGGCCACCATGGGCTTTTGAGTATCGAAGGGAATCGCGTTCTTGTTGACCGTGACGTTGATCTCGTCGAGGTAGGCCTCGACCGCCTTTCCGGTCAGGCCCCTTACCGAGACGTCAACGAGCATCAGATGCGTGTCGGTTCCTCCGCCGACCAAACGCAGCCCGGCACGCATAAACTCCTCGGCCATAACGCGAGCATTTTCCACGACCCGTTCTTGGTACGTCTTGAAATCGGGGCGCAGCGCTTCACCGAACGCCACCGCTTTCGCGGCAATCGTATGCATCAGAGGGCCGCCCTGAATCCCGGGAAAAACGCTCTTATCCAAAGGTGCGGCCCAGTTCTGCGTGCAGAGGACGAAGCCGCCGCGCGGGCCGCGCAGCGTTTTGTGGGTCGTGGACGATACGAAGTCGGCCAGCGGAATCGGCGAGGGATGGAGTCCAACGGCGACGAGTCCCGCGATGTGCGCAAAATCGACGAGGAGCGCCGCGCCGATCTCCGATGCGATCTCGCGAAACGGTTCGTACTCCATTATGCGGGGATACGCGCTCGCGCCGGCAACGATCAGTTTCGGCTTATGTTCGCGAGCGAGCGCTCGAACTTCGTCGAAATCGATGAGCTCGGTGTCTTTACGGACCCCGTAGGCAATCGCGTTGTAGAGCTTTCCCGAGAAACTGACCTTGGTTCCATGAGTCAAATGGCCGCCATGGGCGAGCGACATTCCGAGAACCGTATCGCCGGGTTGTAAGAGGGCCATGAAGACTGCCATGTTCGCTTGAGCGCCGGAGTGCGGCTGGACGTTGGCATGATCTGCGCCGAAGATTTGTTTCAGCCGCTCTAGCGCGAGCGTTTCGGCGACGTCGACCCACTGACAGCCGCCGTAATACCGCTTGCCCGGATAGCCTTCCGCGTATTTGTTGGTCATCACGCAGGCGTTGGCTTCGCGTACCGCCCGGCTGGCGTAGTTCTCCGAAGCGATCAGCTCGAGGTTCTCTCTTTGCCGGAGTTCCTCGCCCGCAATGGCAGCAAACACTTCGGGGTCGCCCGCTTCGATGCGATTCGGCGTTAGAATGTCCACTACTAAAGGTCTTTGGGGATTTGCGCCCCGGTGACCTTCGGTTTCTCGCGATGAGGGTGAGCAACGGCGAGCGGTCGAAAATCCGAGGCCGATGAAGCTTGCCTGCGCAAGCGGCGCCGTCCACCGCGAGATCGAGAGCGGCGAGCTCACGCAACTCGAGTTCTTGGACTTGTGCGCGCGCGAATTGGGTTGCGACGGCGTCGTCTTAGACGTGCGGCATTTTCCTAGACCGGACGACGACTATCTCGCGCAGATCAAGAAGATGGCGACCGACTGGGGTCTCTCGATTGCGGCGCTGAGCGACTCGAGCTTCTTTTGCTCGGAGCCGGAGCACGTGGCGAAGGTTCTTAGCGATGCGGCCTTGCTCGGCGCGCCGGTGATCGCGGCCCCTCTCGCGCTTCAGACCGAATGCTCCTGGAGCGAACAGTTGGAGCGGCTCGCGTTCGCCACGTCGCTGGCAAAGCGCCTCAACGTTACGCTTGCGTTGCGCAATGCCCCAAACACATTCGCCGCCGGGACTCAAGATTGCAAGCGCGTCGTCAAGGAGACCGACTCCGCCTGGCTGCGGTACGGGCCCGATCCACAGGAGCTCGATGCCGGCAGCGACGCACAAGCTCTCGCGCCCAACACCGTCTTACTGTGGAGCGGGCTACGCACACAGACAGAGCAAACGGTCGCCGCCGCGACGCACGCGTTCGCAGCTTTTCGCGGATACGTCGCCATCGACGAGGCGTCGGGCGCGGCAACAAAGGACGGGCTTGCGGCCGCGATCGCTTCGTGGCGCGGCGCACTTTGCGCCCAATACAAAGAACTCAACCACAAATAGCGTCTTGCGTACGCGGTACGAACCTGCATTCTCGCAGGTGGGTGCGGCCCGGGCGCCGGTTTGGGGCAGGCATCTCGAGCCCGCCGCTCCGTCGTATCCGGAGCTGATGCTCCCTAGGTAGTATAAGTCGGTTCGGTACCTACGTTCGCTGCGCGCTAAGCGCAGTCGAGCCCCTCTACCGTACCATCGTGAGTCAAGTGGCTCGGCTCCGAAGGCCAAGCCGGTGGAAGCCGGTGCGCCCACGAAGTGCGACGCCGATGTCTTCGCTCTCGATCTCGGTCTGCGCGATGGAGCTGCCGCTCGTACACGTCTTCAAGATCGCGCGCGGTGAGGAAGCAATCGCCCGCACCGCAGTCGTCCGCGTTCGAGCCGCCGGTCTCGAGGGTATCGGCGAGGCCACGCCGATCGAACGCTACGGGGAGTCCGTGGAAAGCGTCATTGCGTATTTCAGAGCGCATCCGCTGCCCTGCGACGACCCCTTCCGCCTCGAATCGCTGCTGCGCGCGGAGATTCCCGCGGCGGCGCGCGCGGGGCTCGACCTCGCGCTCCACGATCTAATCGGCAAAGAGCTCGGTAAACCGCTCTACGCGCTGCTTGGTCTCGATCCGTCGCGCGCGCCGCTGACTTCGTTCACGATCGGCATCGCCGACCCGCAAATGACGCTGCGCAAGGTCGACGAAGCCGCGCACTATCCGATTCTCAAAGTCAAGCTCGGAACCGGCACGCTCTCCGAACAGGTCGAGGTCGTCGCGGCGATCCGGGCACGTTACGGCGGCGCGCTTCGTCTCGACGCCAACGAAGGTTGGAACGTGGACGAGGCGATCACGATTCTGCGCGAGCTGCAACGCTACGAGATCGAGTTTTGCGAACAGCCCGTCGCCGCCGGCAACCCGCAGTGGCTGCGAGCGATTCGCGACCGCGTTTCCATACCGATCGTCGCCGATGAAGATTGCCTCGTTGCAAGCGATCTTCCGCCGTTATACGGTTGCATCGACGGCGTCAACGTCAAGCTAGCCAAGGCCGGTGGTATTCGTGGTGCGCTGGCGATGATCCACACCGCACGCGCGATGGGATTGAAGGTCATGATCGGCTGCATGGTCGAGAGCGCAATTGCCGCGACCGCAGCAGCACACGTCTCGCCGCTGGCGGATTGGGCGGACCTCGACGGGCCGCTCTTGATATCACGCGATCCGTTTACCGGCGTGGGCTACGACGCGGGCAAAGTATTGATCCCGCAAGCGCCCGGGCTGGGCGTTCGCGAAAGCGCGCCGCGGTGACGCGACGTTACGCTATTCTCGCTCCGGATCGCTTCGAGCACGATGCCAAGACCGCGCACGGCGTGATTCGCTATGGTAGTGACGAGGTGGCGGCGGTCATCGACCCGACACACGCCGGGCGGCGCGTGC
>Ga0265356_1000006_pt1 | contig 35167 bp, 31 predicted proteins | sample NZE4metagenome_FD_189075 | JGI IMG/M metagenome (GOLD analysis project Ga0265356, IMG submission 189075) | Rhizosphere microbial communities from Maridalen valley, Oslo, Norway - NZE4 | ecosystem: Host-associated > Plants > Roots > Rhizosphere > Soil | place: Norway: Oslo | collected 2017-09-15
AACCACGGCCCGCAAAACCACGACCAGCGAAGCCACGTCCGCCGAAGCCACGCCCGTAGCCCCAGCCGCCGCGGCCGTAGAAGCCACGTCCCCATCCGCCCCCGCCCCAGTGATACCACGGGCCGGCGCCGATGAAGACTCCGCCGGCAAACCAACTAGGCCCGTAATATCCATACGGGGCACACGCGTAAGGATAGTAGCTGTAGTAACCATAGTCGCAGACTGGAGCCGCCCCAACATAGCCCGGGCCGACACCCACGCCCACGCTGACCTGCGCTTGAGAGTAGGCCAGTGGAACCATCAAAACTGCCAGTAACGCCACATACTTTAGATATCGCATTTTGTTAACCCCCTGCTCCAGATCCACCGTCTCCGTCTGGAAGCGCCTACCTATTTGAACTCGGCAGCGCGAAAAAAGTTGCAAAGTTCGAGGTGGCTGATTTCAGCCATCCTAGCTGAAATCAACCACTTACGAACCGGCTGACCACCTCGCGTGGCAGCGCTCGTGAGCCCCGATCTCGCAATTGGCGCAGGCACACTCACACCGTAGCTGGAATTCTTTGGTGTCCGATTTCCTGCCTGATTTTGTCATCGGCGTCCGCCTGCTGCAAAGTCTCCTGCAGCTAATCAGGTTTCAGAGCACGAGAATCAGTCATCTTTGCCCCTCCTCTTTGCCCCTCCTCGGAAGGTCAACGCGGAAGACTCTCCGAACGCTGACTCGGAAGCCTACGCTCTCACCAATTCCCGGTCGGCGCTGGGCTCGTACTCCACGATGTAGCCTGCGACCGCGCTCGCGGCCACGGTGTAAGGCGAGGCTAGATACATTTGTCCCGGACCGCTGCGGCCGGGAAAGTTGCGGTTCTGGGCGCTGATCACGATCTGATCGGGACGCGTGGAAACTCCGGGGCCGGCGTTGATGCAGGCGCCACAACTGGGTTCAATCACGATTGCGCCGGCTTTCTGAAAAACTTCAAGATATCCGCGACGCATGCAGTATTCGCGCGTTTCCTGGGAGCCGAACTGGATGTAGAACTTCACCGAACCGGCGATGCGCTTGCCATGTTTGAGCGCGTCCGCCAGCACGGCGGCGTACATGTCCATGTCTTCATTCTTGCCGGCAGTGCAGGTGCCGCCGTAGGCGATTTCGACCGGGACGGGCGTGTTCAGGTCGCGAACGTATTTTCCGTTGCCCGGATCGCCCGGTGTGGCCACCATCGGCGTGATCTCGGCGGCATTGAGTTCGATCGCGTGTGCATATCGCGCGTCTTTGTCGCTGTATAAGCCTTCGATCATGGCATCGGCTTTTTGGCGGTCCATTTTGCGGCGCTCGACCAGAAAATCGACTGCTTTTTCGTCCGGCGCGACGATGCCGGTGAAGCCGCCAATCTCGGCGGCCATGTTAGTCATGGTGGCGCGCTCGTCGACGCTGAGAGCTTCGATGGCCTCGCCCGCGTATTCCATTACCTTGGCCAGCGCCTTGCCGCTGCGCACGTAGTCGAGACTGAGAATCTTCAGAATGAAATCTTTGGCGGTGACGTTGGCATGTTTGCGACCGCGGATTACGATCTTCACTGACTCCGGGACTTTCACGCGTACGTCTTGCGTGATCCAGGAATTGAACACGTCGGTGGTGCCGATGCCGAAGGCGACGCAACCGATCGCGCCGACATGAGGTGTGTGCGAGTCGGAGCCGATATTCAATTGCCCGGGAAGGGCGTAGCTTTCGAGAACGATCGAATGGCAAATTCCTTCGGAGCCTTTGCGGTCTTTTAATTCGCCGTGCAACTTGATTCCCTGCTTGGCGGCGAAATTCTGCTGCTTGAGTTTGAGCTGCGTGGCTAGGTCGAGCAGGCCGAGTTTCTTTTTCTCTTCGGAAATTACTTCGTCGAGGAACGTCAGGTGATCGCGAAAGAAAATGATGCTGGATGCGTCGTTGACCTTGGCGTCCGGGCCGACGTAACGTTCGAAAAAGATTGCGGCCATGGGGGTGACGTATTCGTGGCTGAAGCGGAGGTCGGCGCGGGCGAAGCCCGTATCGCCGGGCTTGACGGAGGGCATGCCGACTTCACCTTGCTCGTTGATCATGTGCCGGGCGAAGATCTTTTCGGCCAGGGTCATCGGCTCGGTGCGATACCGGCGCACACCCCCAGCCATCCCGAGAAATTCTGATTTGTGCTGAATCGGCGGCAGAAACACTTTCTTCTGCATTCTCGCCACGTTGAACGGGAACAGGCCGCCGTACTCGATCACCTGCCGCGTGATTTCATCTTCGCCCGCAGTGAATTCGCTCAGCGCGATTTCCTCTCCAGCGCGAATGCGGTCGATCAGCGAGAAGTTGGTGGAAGTCAGCAGGCCCAGGTTCTGGCAATTCTGTTTGTAGATGCGCTCGATGTTCTCGGCGATCACCACGCCAATCCCGGCGCACATTTCCGCGTAGGGTGACTGCTCGCGGCTGGAACCCTTCCCGCGGCGTTTGCCGCTGACGGCGCAGACGAACCCGCCGCGCTTCACGTCGCCGCGGCCAATCGGCGTTAGATCGCCGCATTTCAAGCCGAGGTAAGGAATCTCGCCGAGGGTTTCGTCAAAATAGAAACAGTAATGCGCGGGAGTGATCTCGTCGGTTGAGATGTCGTCGCGAAGTTTGGGATTCGCCGCGGGATTTTTCGTGTCCCAGGGCAGGTCTTCGCCCGCGAGCTGCTTTCGGATCAGTTCTGGATCTTCGGTGAGAAAAAGGATGCGCCCTTGAAGTTTTACTTTGTCGGGACGCTTTTCAATCTTGCGTTCGAGGAGTGATTCGATCACTTTAAACCTGCGGGGTGAGAAATAGAGGGACGGGGCCGAAAACGAACTTTGGCGGGTCCCCAACTATTGTAACGCCGCAGAGGAGTGGTCAACCGCCACTCCCCGGTATCCGACTTGAAAACCGGCATCTTCCATGCTACCGATAAGCCAATGCGGATTACTCTTCGTCACGCGGTCGCTGAGGATTTCGAATATTGCCAACGCCTGTACTTCGCCGGAATGAAAAACATCATTGAGGAATTGGGTTTGGATATGGCTGCTCAAACGGCCAGCTTCTCCGAGCAATGGGCACGCGAGCAAGTTCGCATCATCTCTGCCGACGGTTCCGACGTGGGCTGGTTGCAGACCGACGTGCGAGAGGGAGGGCTTTTTGTCGGGCAACTCTTTGTGGTCGGTCCTGCTCAGGGGCAGGGTATCGGCACCGAGGTGATGAAGCAGGTGCTTCGTGAAGCCGCAGGTCTGAATCAGGCAGTGAGCCTGGCGGTTGCGAAAATTAACCCCGCTCTGCGGCTCTACCAACGCCTCGGCTTCCGGATCACGCATCACGACGATCGCAAGTTCTACATGACGCGCGATCCTGATGCGGCCGGGTTCCCTTGAAACCGACCCAGTACCGATATTCTATTGCTTGTAATCGCCCGGGTTCGGCAGTGGATCGAGTCCGCGGCCGGCGAAGATTTCCTCGAACTCTTCGACCAGCGCAGGATGGATCAGCCCGTTCGATGCCAGTGTTTCACGGCTATCGATTTCGAATGGCGAACCGTCGAAGCGGGATATTTTGCCGCCCGCTTCTTCCACGATGAGCGCGCCGGCAGCCGTATCCCACGGGTTGAGATTGAATTCCCAGAAGCCGTCGAAGCGGCCGCTCGCCACGTTGCACAAATCGAGCGCTGCCGATCCGGCGCGCCGCACGCCGTGGGTGCGCAGCGTGATCTGGTGATAGAAGTGAATGTTCGGATTCTTGTGCCGCTTGTGGCTGGGAAATCCCGTGGCTAAGAGACTCTCCTTCAAATGTGCCGCCTGCGAAACGCGAATGGCCGCGCCGTTCAGATGCGCGCCTTTGCCCTGTTCCGCGGAAAAAAGTTCATCGCGCGTGGGATCGTAAACCACTCCCGCGATGCGCAGGGCCTGCTTTTCCGCCTGCTCCTTCGACGCGCGGGGCCCCGATTCACGCCGCTCCAATTCCCGGTGTTCCAGTGCCATCGACACGCAGAAAACGGGATAGCCGTGCGCGAAATTGGTGGTGCCGTCCAGCGGATCGACATACCAGCGGTAGTCGCTGCCCTGGTCGTTCAATCCCTGCTCTTCGCCCAGCACATCGTGCCCAGGAAACTGTTGCTGGATGCGTTCGCGAATCAGCGCTTCCGAAGCCCGGTCGGCGGCGGTAACCAGATCGGCGTCGCCCTTGTACTCGATCTTGATGTGCTTCTGAAAGTGATGCATCAGCAGCGCGCCCGCCTCGCGGGCAATGGCCGACATGGCAGGCAGGAACAGGAAGTTGTCGTGATTGGCGGGCATAGTTGGGCTTTCGGCTTTCGGGCTTCAGTTAAACAACTTGAGCACCCGGGCGGAACTGTGGAGAAAATACGTTCGTGATGGCTGGGCGCTTGGGCGCAGCTATAAATCCGCCTGAACTATCGGAGTTTCAGCGAAAGCCCGACCGCCGAAGCCCGAAGCCCGCTTCATTTCCGCTTCCCGCCGTCCTCGGCAATGTACATGATCTCGTGCTTGAAGATGAACAGGTTGGGCGCGCCCTCTCGGGTGAGCCGCACCATGTGCTTGTCGTAGTACTCGATCCAGCCGCGGAAAGTCTGTCCGTCCAGCAGCTTCACCGACACTGGCTTCTGCTTCTCGCCCAAAGATTTGAGAAAGGCCGCTTCTGCAAAAGTATCTTCCGGAGGCGGAGTGCGACCGCGATTGGCGGCGTTAGGATTGCCCGGCGGCGTGCGGAAAGCCATGAATGACATTGTACACAAGCCGGAAAACGCCGGCGCCGTCACTCAACGAGCACACAGCCGGATCAAAATGGCGCGCGAAACGCGGGCTAGAAGCTGAATTTCAACGAGAACTCCATCACACGCGGAGAGCCCAGCCCGAAAACGCCCGAGCCCAGGCCCAGACGATTGCTGCTCTGCTGGCCTGGAGCAGGGCAGAGCGGCTGGGCCCCGAAACCGGTGCCATTGAGCGATCCGCAAGTTCCGTTCAGGACTCCGCTCAACGGGTTAGCGGGTCCGTCAAAGTTGGCGAAATTCGCCACATTGAAAAACGATACCCCGGGCTGCAGGGTGAACTTATCTTTCACCTTGTACATCCAGTTCAAACTTATGTCGAAGGCGCGCAGCCAGCCCATGCCGGCTTCGTCGTAGGGAGCCGGTGCGATGGGCTGCTGCACTCCCCCCAGGGTCTGCAGATTCGACAAGCTTTGTTGCGCATTCGCCCCGAACAGGTTGCTATTGATCAGCACCTGACCCGCCGGAGTGGGCTGGGAGGCATCGACGTGGTTGTACTTGTTGATCGCCTGGTTGATGTTGTTCTGGTTGATGCCATGCCCGAAGGAGCCGATGTTGGTTCCCGGCAAAACGTCGCCGAGGCCTCCGTTGGAGGCAAAACTGCCGTCACCGGTGCCGTCGCCACTGACATCCGTCACGAAGATGCCGCCCGGGCTTCCAGTGGGGCTCAAGGTGAGGGTCACGGGCAGCGGGCTGTAGAAATGTCCGATCATGCCCACGCGGAAGTGCAAGGGCAAATCCACCGTTCCGCCGAAAGATATCTGGTGCTTGCGATCGAGCCCGTTCGGCCCCAGATAACGCTGCGTGTTGTTGAAGTCGGTGGCGATGGTGACGAAGTCATTGTCGGCCGCGGCCGCAACATAGCGCTCCAACTGATACGAAACCTGCAGATCAAAATTCGTAATTCCTGGGAACGGATTCTTCAGGTGCTGCTTCAGCGACAACTGTACCGCGTCATTTTTCGCGTAACCGATGGGAAACAGCATCTGGTTGGCGCCGACCAGCGGATTGATGCCAGGGAAAGCGGCGTTGGGACATGGTGCTCCACTACACAACGAATAGCCGGAATCGAGGCCATTGGAGGCGAAATCTGCCATGGTGCCGGCGTAGGGATCCGGTCCGCCGCCTGCCGGAGACGACGGTGAATAGGTTCCGTTGAAGTGGGCGAGGTAGCAGCTGACCATGGCCGGCCCTGCGCCTAGGGAAGCGCAACCCGCATTTGCCGACCCCTGGTTATTCGCTACGGTCGCTTGTATGGCCGCAGTCACAACTCCCGTAAAGTTCATGGCTGGAAAGCGATAGTCGCCCACGTGGTTGGTATCCACTGCGAGCAGCGTGTGGGTCTCAATGTTGCGCAGATAGTCCGCCGTGAAAACCGTCCCGGGACGGATCTCATGCTGGATGCCGAGGTTCATTTGCAGCGAGCGCGGACTGACATAAGTGGGCGCCAGCAGATCCGTACCGGTCGCGTCTAACCCGTCCGCCAGGGATGTCCCGATAAACGAGGGATTGCTCGCTGGCCCGGCGGCCACCGTGGCGGCTTGATACTGGGCCTGAAGCGCGGAAATCTGGCTGGCCACACTTCCGATCGGCTGGCCACAAAACGTAATGGGGACCGTGGTGCCTGTCGGCAAGCTCAGGGCTCGGGGGCTGCCGCTGGAGCAGACGGTTGTGTCCGCCAGGAACAATCCTTTTTGCAATCGCGCTGGCCGGTCGAATTCAATGTTGTTCCAGATCGAGTTTTCATAGAAAAGGCCAATGCCTCCGCGAATCACCGTCTTGCCGTTACTCGAAGGATCATAGGCAATACCTATTTGCGGCGCGAAGTTGACGTCGGGTTGATTCACTCGGTTGCCCAGGCTCGAATAGAACTGGTTGTTGAACTGATTCAGAGCCGAAATAGGGCCCAGGTCGCTGTCAGTGCGCCCGGAGTCTCGGACGTAACGAATCCCGTACGACAAGGTCAGGTTGGGCTTGACCTTCCAGGCGTCTCCGAAGTATGCCGAGATGCGGTTGTCGGGACCGCTGCCGCCGGCGGGAAAACCGAATGCCGGTATTTCCGAGTCATAGCCCTGTCCGTTGCCGAGGGAGACGTTGTTCGCCGGGTAATTCAGCGGATTGCTTGCCCCGCCCGGTAAGGCTAGGCAAGCGGCCCCACAATCCCCAATTCCCGATCCGACAGCCGGCGCCAGTGCCAGGAAACTGGCGAACCCGCCGCCGAGAATATGGTTGAACCCGCCGCCGTAGCGAAAAATGTGCGCGCCCAGCGCTCTGCTTCCGTCGTACTTGATCTGGTAGTCGGACTGGTAGGTTTGCTGGGGCGCCAGGAAGCTGGGGCCAGAACAGAAAGTGTCGGCCCCGCCCCTCAGGCAATCCGGATCGCTGCCGATAGCCAGCTCGAGTCCCGGCGCCGGATTAAAGACACTCGATCCGGCAACCGCATCGACGATTCCGTTGCGGAATTTCATGTAGCCGAAACGAATGCTGTGGGTGTAGGGTCCAGTGCTGAAGTCCAGACCAAGCGCGTGGTCAGGTGTGTGATTCACGTTGCCGAACGGCTGGAAACTATTAGGGACGATGGCCAGCACGTTGTGGTTTTGATCGTAGGAGAAACGATAGAAAAACTTATAGTTGCTGTTGATCTGCCAGTCGAGTCGGCCGAGGCCTTCGGTCTCCCGAAACGGAGAGGCGTAACGACCGGCGTCGGCGGAAAACGCGCCACCCGGCAGCACCGGATTGAGCAGATCCTGCTTCGTCCGCTCGGCATCCAAAAAGAAAAACAGCTTGTCTTTCAGAATCGCTCCACCCACGCTGCCGCCAAATTGATTGCGCTGGAAAGGATTGTCGGTGCCGCCGGGCAGGGCGGCGTCCAGGGATTGATCGCGGAAAAAGTAGTAGCCCTCGCCGTGATAGGCGTTGGTGCCCGACTTGGTGGTCACATTGACCGATCCCGAAGAAGTGAGCTCGGTCGAAAGATCGAGAGAGGACTGCTGAATCTGAAATTCCTGAATGGCGCTTTCGGGCACGTTTTGCGTGGTCGTGCCTACAGTTTCGTCGCTGATGTCCAGGCCGTCGACTTCAACGCGGGCGTTGCGTCCGTAACGCCCGCCAAGCGAAATGGAAGAGAAGCCGTTTTTGGTGGGGTCGAAGTTACCGCCATCCTGGATTTGTACTCCCGGCTGCAGCTGGGCGAGGTCGAGAAAGTTTCGTCCATTGATGGGCAGGTTTTCGATCTGCTCGGTGGTTAGAACTCCCTGCACGGTGGGCTGCTCGGTGTTAACGGCGACTTCGCTACTCTGAACTTCGATGACTTGCGCCGCCTGGCCAAGGTGTAACTTGATGTTCCCGGTCGAAGTCACGCCGACCTGCACGATGACGGCAAGTTCCGAGGTGCTCGATCCCTGCGCATTCACTCTTAGCGTGTAATCCCCGGGAGTCAATGCGCCCGATGCATAGACGCCAGCCGAGGTGGTCGTGGTCTTGATCACGCGTCCCGTGGCTTTGTTGTTGATGGAAATCTTCGCCCCGCTCACCACCACGCCGGTTGGGTCGGTGACCACACCCTGAATACTTCCCGTGGAAATCGTGGTTTGGGCCAGCACCAGCGCAGAGCAGGCCAGCACGCAAAGCACCACAAAAAGCGTCCTCAGGCCCGTTCCCGCGCGGGCGCAGCCCGCGTAGGTGCGGCCCGCATCGAAGCGCAGCACGTGGGAACGGCAAGATTCGGCATCGAACAACATGTGCACCTTCCTTTGCAAAACTCTATCCCTAGCTTCTTCGGCGAATCATTTCTTCGCGAATCATCGTGCAACGGAAGCGAGAATCGTCAGGTCGGGTCAGACAGAATCTCAGCTTACGAACTCACAACCCGCAACCACGAACTCGAAATTGTCTTCTCGCGATTGAATCTTCTCGCGATCCTGAATGAAGCTTTGGGCAGGAAAACAGCAATTCGCGAACCAGTTCTGCTGTGAATCAGGTATTGCCAATATATCTGCATATCCGCCATCTGTGTCAACCGCCCGAGCCTCGCGCAACCAACGATCCCACTGGGTCAAACTAGTTAAGATCAAGCCAGTTCAGAAGTCCGATTTCACGGTGTAGTAGCCGGCGCGGTTGCGGACATCGTATTTCGAGGCTTCGGGCCGGCCCAGAACATTGACCTGGATGCGGCGAAAATCAGAAAAAGATGTCCGGTGAATCGGATAGTAGGCCAGCAAATATTGCGTGCGCAGTTCGTCGCTGATTTTCTGGAAAGCGTCGTCAAGCTGCGAGATGGAGGTCGCATAATAATATTTACCGCCAGTATCTTCGGAAAGCTGGATGAGGGCGTGCTCGCCTCCGGTTTCGCGCCCGGCGCTGTTTTCGATGGGCACAACGATAATGCTGTAGACGATGGCTTCCGCCTCCTGTGCCGCGCGCACGGCCTCTTTGTAGTCTATTTTGCTGATGGTGTCGCCCCCGTCAGTGATGAGGACAATCACCTTACGCCCCTGGCGGCGGTCGAGCGCGCGCGAAACCAGATAAATCGCGTCGTAAAGCGCGGTCGCGGCGCCCAGCCGGATATGGTCGATGCCTTCGTCAATGCGCTTCAAGTCGGCGGTAAAGGTAGTCGACTCGCGCACGTATTCGCTGAATCCGTAAACCGAAAGTGCGTCCACCGGACGCAGGATGGCATGCGCAAATCGCTTGGCTGAGGCCTGCTCGAGCGGCAGGTCGTGACGCGTGCTCAGGCTGGTATCGACCGCCAGCGCGATCGAGAGCGGCGCCGCCGACTGCTTCTCAAAAATAGTAATGTTCTGTTGCTGGCCATCTTCGAGCAGACTGAAGTTTTCTTTCGTGAGCCCGCCCACCGGAGCGCTGTGCGCGTCGGTGACGGTAACGAACACGTTGACCAGTTTGACGTCGACCTTCAGGGTCTCGGCAGGCTCGGAATGGGCAGGCAGTTGCTGTGCCAGCCCGGCACCGGTCAAGACCAGCACGCCCAGAATCCGTTGAGCCAGGAAAGCGGATCTTCTCATGATTGACGAACATGATTCACGGACATGATTGACGGAGACGATTGACGGAAATTATACCTTGCCCCAATTTGGGGCAGGCCCGATTACGAAGCCAAATACAACCCCTGTTCGTTAGATGCGTCCCCAGACGGCGGGGGTGGCTTAGCCGGGGGGATTTGCGCGGGGAATTTCCGCCGGAAACGGCTCGCCATCGGCCCAAACGGCGCCGTCTTCGAAATGTTCCTTCTTCCAGATAGGAACGGTGCGCTTGAGGGTATCGATGAGCCAGCGGCAGGCGTCAAAGGCGGCGGCGCGATGGGCGGACGCCACCACCACGAGCACACTGGTCTCGCCAATCTCCAGCCGCCCCAACCGGTGAACCACGGCCACATCGCGAATCGGGAACTGCTTCAGCGACTGCTCGGCCAGCGCCTCCATCTGCTGCAGGGCCATTTCTTCATAGGCCTCGTAGTCGAGATAAAGCGTCTTGCGCCCTCGGGTCTGGTTGCGCACCACGCCTTCGAAAACCACGGCAGCGCCGTCTTCGCCGCGCTTGAGGCTGGCCAGAACCTGCTGCGTATCAATCGCTTCGCGAATGATCTCCGCATGGATCATGGAAGCTGTGCCGCAGCGCCGGGGCTCGGTCGGCTGTCCCGCGGGCGTCTCGTTCGCGTCCTTACCTGATCCTCCGCTGACTGGCGGCAACAGGGCCACTTCATCGTCGAGCCGCAGCCTGGTCTCCGGGCCGGCGTAGTGCTGATTCACCGCTACGGCCAGCGACGGGAGCGAATCCTTGAAGCGAGGTATGTGCGCCTGGCAGTGGGCCAGCACATCCGCGACCGAAGCCGGCTCCGGCAACTCCAACAAGTCACTGGACTTGCCGGCCATATCCTTCAACATGCCGAAGAAGAGGACGCGCACTCGCATCGGAGTAGTCCATCGAGTGTATCGCGTAGGCCGTGATCCGGGGGCCTGTAACGAAAACGCGCTCCCCGTCACTATTCTTCGTGAGTTTTTGAGGAGGTATCTATGCCGGTCTCCGCGGATCGCGCCATGACCGTTGGCGGCCCTCTGGCAGCTTCATCGTACGTGGTGTGGGTGCCGCTGATGGGCGGGCTCTGGGTGGTGATCAACGTGGCACTGGTTTACCTGGGACTGCACGTTGCCTATTGTCTGCCCTGCTCCGTGCTGGCGGGCATTGTGAACGGTATGCTGCTTTCGGTGATCGCGGTTGCAAAGGCGAGCGATCGATTTCAAGCCGGGGTGACCGGCCTGCTGAGCGGCTTGACTTTAAGCGGTCTGCGGAACGATGGAAGCATGCTGTCGAAAGCCACCCAGGCCGTGCATGTTTTTGTGGATCAGGCGTTGCACTCGTTCGGCGTTGAGGGCAGCGAACTAGTTCACCAGCAGATCGAGATGGAAGCCCTCTACATCGTTTGGACCACGGTGGTTGTAGTGCTGGCGTCGCTGATCGCCGAGTGGGTGCGAACCTCAAGAGCAGAGAGCTAGCAGGCAGCAACGCCTGCTTCGCCAACGAAGCAGGCGTTGCGTCAGTTTTAGAAGCTGTACCCGAACCCGACCGAGATAATCGGATAGGCTTTGAAGAACGACATGCTGTTATTCACCTTGGTCTGCTCCGCGACGACGTTGCTCTGCACCGTGGGATCGGACGCGACACTGCGGCAGTTGACTCCCGGAGAATCGCACACATTGCCTGCCAGGTTGAGGGTCGCTTTGGGCGAACCCTGGAACGCCACGCCCAACTCGACGGGAACGCTAAAGTGGCTGTGGTTGCGCGGAACCAGGTTCCCCCAGCCAATGGTCGCCATCGGCGCCGCCCGGTTGAAATTGATCTTTCCATTTCCCGTGACCGGCGTGCCGGAGTCGCTGTAGTACGTGGTGCCACCGAGCGAGAAGCTTTCCCCTCCCGGCACTGCGGCGGTGGCTGTGATGGGATTGCCGATGTAGGCCAGTACTCCGGGGCTCACATGAAATTTTCCGGCGAAGGGGTAAATGTCGTAGTGAGCTTCCACAGACTTGAAGTTCAGTTGACCGTTGTAGGCAATGCTGTCCTTGTTAAAGTCGCGGCTGTAGGTAAACATGTTGAATCCGGCGCGCACGTTGGTGTGGTGGGTTACGCGCACTGCAACTTCCGCGCCTCCCCCGAGAAATGATCCCTTCACCCCGATGCCAACTCTTGGCTCGGAGGCTTCTAAGCTGGCTTTTGAAGACGAAGGTGATGTGGGGGGAGCATCGGCAAGCCCCGAAACCGGGGATTGCGCATGAGTGAAGCAAGAAAGCGCGAACAACAGGGTAAGAACGGCAGAGTGGCGCAACAACTTTCCCATTGGTGGTTGTTCTCCTTGGAGCTAATTTTCGATATGGATTACCGCGGCCAGGCACACGAAGGCCTTTGGCCGCGAAGTTCCGGAACCACAGTGAAACGGGGGAGAACTTGTAGCTTGGTTGGTGCTTCTTGCTTAGGGAGTGTCTGGAGCTTAGTGTTGTTGCCCAGCGAAGTCAAACTTCGATTGGTGACGAAAGTGCCAGAAAAGGCAATAGCCGGCTCCGTTTAGGGAACCGGCCATGTTTTTCTCCTAGTTTCCGGGCGCAACCGAGCGACCAGCGGTGCGTGCACGTTTATGCGTGCACTTCGGCGTGAACCGGCTGAGGCTCGCTGACCGGCGGCACGGCTTTGCCCAGCGCCTTCGAGCCTTCGGGTGGCGCGGTCTGAGCCTCCGGCGTCCCCTCTTCCACGATCGGAATCAGCACGTGCAGCGCTTCGTCGATGGTCTTCACGTAGTGAACCGTGAGATTCTCGATCTGCTCGGGCGTGAGATCTTCCTCCACGTTCATCTTGTTTTCCGCGGGCATGATCACGTCGCGAACCCCCGCGCGTTTTGCGGCCAGGACTTTCTCCTTGATGCCGCCGACGGGAAGCACGTTTCCGCTGAGCGTGATTTCCCCAGTCATCGCGGTAAAGGGGCGGATGCGGCGTCCCGAGAGCAGCGACACCAGCGCGGTCACAATCGTGACCCCGGCTGACGGCCCATCCTTCGGAATCGCGCCGGCGGGCACGTGAATGTGAATGTCGTGGTTGGCGAAAAATTCTTCGTCCAAACCCAACCGCTCCGCGTTCGAACGTACCCAGCTGTGCGCGGCCTGCATCGACTCGCGCATTACGTCCTGGATCTGGCCGGTGATGGTGAAACCGCCTTTGCCGCGCATGCGGCTGGCCTCGACAAACAGCACATCGCCGCCTGACGGAGTCCAAGCCAGGCCCACGGCCACGCCGGGCCGCTGCGTGCGCTCTTCGATTTCGCCTTCGGTGCGAATTTTGATGCCGCCGAGAAACTCCTGAATGACTTCTTTCGAGACCACCAGCTTCTCGGGCTTACCTTCGGCCAAACGCCTCGCCTGTTTGCGGCAAATGGTTCCGATGGTGCGCTCCAGATTGCGCACGCCCGCTTCCCGCGTGTAGTGGCGGATCACGTAACGCACCGAGTCTTCGGGAAATTCGATCTGCTCGGTCGTGATTCCGTTTTCGTCGATCTGGCGCGGAATCAGGTAGCGGAACGCAATGTGCACTTTTTCTTCTTCGCTGTAGCCCTGCAGTTCAATGATCTCCATGCGGTCGCGCAGTGGCTCCGCGATAGGATCGAGCATATTTGCGGTGGTGATGAACAGCACTTTCGACAAATCGAACGTGACGTCGAGATAGTTGTCGCGGAAGCTGGAATTCTGCTCGGGATCGAGCGCTTCGAGCAAGGCTGAAGCGGGATCGCCGCGGAAGTCGCGACCCACTTTATCGATTTCGTCGAGCATGAAAACCGGATCTTTGGTCTCCGCCCGGCGAATTCCCTGGATGATCTGGCCCGGCAATGCGCCGATGTAGGTGCGGCGATGTCCGCGGATTTCCGCTTCGTCGTGCACGCCGCCGAGGGAGAGCCGCACGAACTTGCGTCCCAGGGCGCGCGCGATCGATTTTCCGAGCGAGGTTTTGCCCACGCCCGGAGGTCCGACGAAGCACAAAATCGGGCCCTTCATGTTCGGCTTCAACCGCCGCACGGAGAGATAGTCGAGAATGCGGTCTTTCACTTTTTCCAGGTCGTAGTGGTCGGCATCGAGAATCTCCTTAGCCTTGGGGATTTCGATTTCGCCGCCCGAAGTTTTGGCCCAGGGCAGCACCGCCAGCCACTCGATGTAGTTGCGGGTCAGCGAATAGTCGGCTGCCATCGGAGACATGCGGGAAAGCCGCCCTAATTCTTTCAGCGCTTCTTTCTTCACGTCGTCGGGCATGCCGGCTTCTTCGATTTTCTTTTTCAGGTCTTCAACGTCGCGCTGGCCTTCATCCTGCTCGCCCAGTTCTTTCTGAATAGCCTTCATCTGCTCGCGCAGGTAATACTCGCGCTGGGTTTGCTGCACGCGGTCCTGCACTTCGCTCTGAATCTTGTTCCGCAGCTGCTGGACTTCCAGCTCTTTGGCGAGGTGCTGGTTGATCTTTTCAAGCCGAACCTGCAAGTCGGTGGTCTCCAGCGTGTCCTGCTTGTCGGGGGTCGAAAGCGACGGCAGCGAGGACGCGATGAAATCCACCAGGCGGCCGGGTTCGTCGATGTTCATGGCCACGGTGGAAAGTTCGTCGGAAAGCGTCGGCGAACCCGCCACGATCTGCTGGAACAGGGTGAGCACGTTGCGCTGCAGGGCCTCGATCTCCGAGGTAACGATGGGAGGAGGCGGCTCCGGCACAGCCATAACTTTGGCCCGCATAAACGGCGCCAGCTGAGTAAATTCGCCCAACCGTACCCGTTCCAGGCCTTCGGCAAACACGAACAGGCTCTGGTTCGGCATTTTGACGACTTTGTGGACCACGGCCGAGGTCCCGATGGTGTACAAATCGCTGGGCTGCGGCGAATCCACACGCGCTTCGCGCTGCGCCACGACGATGATGGTCTTGTCTTCACCCAGCGAATTAATCAGCTGGACCGAGCTTTCTCGCCCCACGGTGAGGGGCAAAACCGCATGGGGAAACAGAACCGTATCCCGCACGGGCAGTACTGGCAGTGCTCGTTGATCTTGCATTTCCTTATTTTCCTTGGACTTAGGAGCGCGCTCGGATGGTGATTGCTGGCTCATATGTCTCCTTGAGTGTAACTCGCTCAAGTTTAGATGATACTCTCTCGGAAAGGTTTCATCCCGCCTTCCGGCAAGTTCCGGTCAGGCTTGAATTGTAGTCCGGTTGCCATGGGGCGGCATGGTATCCGAGGTGCCGAGGCTAACGCGGATAATAGGTGCTTGCCAAGAAAAATCGACGGAAACGTGGACCGGAAGTGCAGGCATTCCCCAATCCGGCGTCGGGCTTTCGAGCTTGGCTTTCAGTCTCTCGGATAAATTCCCAGCACTTTCACGAAGTCGGCGACTTCGCCCAGATGGCGGAGCGCGTTTCTGGCGGGTTCGTCGTCGCCGCGCAGGAAATCGACATAGAAGACATATTCCCAGGGACGTCCGCGCATGGGGCGCGATTCGATTTTGCTGAGGCTGATGTCGCGTAGGGCAAACACGCTGAGCGATTTGAACAGCGCTCCGGGAACATTCTTGACTTTGAAGGCGATGGAAGTCTTGTTGGCGCCGCGCGGAATCAGTCTGCGAAAGCGCACAGATACAGATACAGATGAAGACACGCTCCCTCGATTCAGCTTTCCTTCTCTGGATCTCGACCCCTCGCTCGACTTTCGAATCAGGAAGAAGCGGGTGAAGTTGCTTTTATCGTCTTCGATGCCGGCCTGCAGAATTTTCCCTGAGTATTCGCGAGCGGCGTGGCGTCCGGCAATGCCGGCCGCGTCTTTCAACTCTCCAGCGACGACGTGCTTTACACTGCCCGCCGTATCGTAGAAGGGCACGGGCTCGATCTGTGGATGCCTGCGAAAAAAGTCGCGGCACTGATCGAGAGCCACGGGATGCGACAACGCACGCCGCACCGCACTCAACTTCACGCCGGGAGCAGTAATCAGGTTGTGCGCGATCCGCAGCCGGCATTCTCCCTGAATGAAGACGTCACGGGACACGAGCAGATCGGCGTGCTCGGCCACGGTCCCGGCCAGGGTGTTTTCGATGGGAATGACCGCGGCCGCGGCAGTTCCCCGCGCCACCCGGTCAAAGACTTCTGGCGAGCGCGCACACGGAACCACGGTGCAGCCCGGCAGCATCTTCTCCGCCGCCTCGTGGCTGAAGGAACCGCGCTCGCCTTGAATCGCGACTTTCATCAGGTAGAAAGTTATCCGGAAGACGGAAAGAGCGCAAATCCATTCCGCGGGTCAAGGGCATCGACCTGCGAACTTAGGAAATCCACAACATCAACCGGTTGTTCACTTTCCAATGACCGCCATCTCTCCTCAACAGGTACAAGTGGCCGGTGCCACAGAGCCAACCGCATGAGTGACTCACATAAACGAGTGCCTCGTCGCCTGCCAAGTTGTAGGCGGGACGGGAGAACTGCCAGAAGCCGCCCGCATGGGGGTGCTTCTCATAGAAAGCCGTCCAACCGTCTTTGGCCTTTTTATCTTTGCCCGTGGCGAAGTACTGATCGGTTTCGTCGGAGGGAATGATCGAATAAGTTTTCGGGTCGCCGAAGCCAGGTTTCACTTTGCAACGGATGCCTTTCTTCGCGTTAAAATCGGCAGCCGTTTCTTCGCCTGGACCTTCCTTCGACCTTGAGCGAAAGCCCCAGCCGCCTCGCCGAGCATCTACGTTTCCAGCGTCGGCCGTTGTACTGAGAATGAGGAGATCCTTCCCGCTCCAACCCTCCTCCGGATCTTCAGGTCCGCTCATACCCTGCAGCAGCGCTCCATATATCGCATAGTCGATGTCGGTAAGTTCGCAAGTCTCCTCGGACGGGGAGACGCTTGATTTCATTTGAGGTGCGCTCCGTGCGCTCACGCACGTGAGTAACGCCAGCCAGAATACGATCCCGGTCCTACAACTCATGCGACCTCCTACCTTTTTCCGCTGCCCGGTGGAACGCGCAGGCTGGCCTGGTTGCGCGTCACTTGTCAGAACGTGTGATGCAGAGAAAAACTCGCCAGAGGTCCTAGGGCCCGCCGACAAGCTCTTTCTTCATCCGCAGCGCGTCCACGCCGTTCGAATAATAGCGCGGCACTGTCTCGGTGACGCTGTAACCGTGCCGTTTGTAGAAGGCCAGCGCAGCAAGATTATCCACCGCGGTTTCGAGGCTGACCGCTTTGCTTCCGGCCGCCCGAAGACGATCCTCCGCGGCCTGGAGCAATCGCGACCCCACTCCTGAGCGCCGCGCGGCAGCAATTACATCGATCGTGATAATGTGCCCGGTCCGGCCGGTCTGCGTCACGATGAAGCCCGCGATCTTTTCTTCGACAGGCGTCGCCGTTGCTTTCTCTGGCACTCGTTCCGCCGCTTTTTCCGTCTCTTTTTCCGCCACCAAGGTGAACGATCCCCGGCGGCGAATGTAGAACTTCAGTTCCGGACGGGAATAGGAAATCCCCGGGGAAAAGCATTCCTGGTCGATATGCCAGAGGGTCTCGAAGTCATCCAGCCGGAAATCGCGAATAGTAAAAGGCACGCCGACATTGTAGCGGCTTGGCACGTGCGCTATCCCGAAACCGCGCCGAAAGCCGCGTAGGCGGCCAGGAAATGAACCATCGATAGACAACCGGAAGTCCGCCTTTTGCGGTTTCCCACAGAAAAATCGAAATGGCACGAATGGGCCCCTTGCCCTTGCTGCAACCTTGGTCGTACCATCGTCATCAGAGGAAGCGTTGTGGGACGCCTTCTGCTGATTGACGTTATCGCCGCGATCGCTATTGTGGTGCTCTGGTTGGGGCTCTGGTCCTTGGCGTTTGTCCTCTACAACCGGCACAAAGGCAAGTCGGCGCTGCGCTGGGTGCAGGCGGCGTGCGCCGGCAAAGGCCGTGTACTCGACTCGCGCTGGCTCGGTCTTTACCGCTTACATGCACGTCTTCAGTTTCCCTCGCGCGGCTTTGAGGACGCCCGCGTCACCATGCAATTTCGCCGGCCTTTTCCAGCGCATTGGATTCTCGACTGCTGGCACAAACAGAAAGAAACGCTGACTTTTGAAGCCGACCTGGGAGGCTCGCCCAGCTTCCATTTAGAAGTGGTGCGCCATCGCTGGTCCGCCCGCAGCCGCAGCGTGGGACGCCCGCGCGACCAGCGCGAGTGGGAGGTTCACCATCCCGGCCCGCTCATTCTCACCACCCGCACTCACTGGAAAGAAGATCCCACCTCCGAGCTGAACGCCCTGATGATGGTGCAACGGCAGGACGTGCTGCAAGTGCGCTTCCGCCCGGAATCTCCGCAGTTTTCCGTCACGGTGACACTCGATGCACTCGCTGATCCGGCCACAGCCGCCGGATTCCTGAGCACGCTGCGCGAGCTGGCAGCGGGAGCTTCGGCCCACCGGCAGTAGCGGCTGGTACGCTGCCGCCCACTTCTCGCAAAAGAGGCGAGGAACGGGGCTACCCGCCAGCCGGTGCCGATAGCTGCGATCTGAATGTGGGTAGAGTTGGAGGGCAAAGCTTGCCCTGAGCGAAGCCGAAAGGAGTGTCCGCCCTATACGGCCCCCTAAATCGGCATTCATCCTTGAACATTGTCGAAGGCTCTGATTACGCCACTTTAGAATTTGCAGTAGACTGCGCACATGCCGAGCCACCAAGGTTCGATCCGCCTGTTTCGCTTCGCTGGAATCGATTTGTATCTGCATTTTTCCTGGTTTCTGGTGGCGGCGTATGAAATCCAGAGCCGCAAGGGGAGCTACTCCTCTGTTAGCTGGAACGTGCTGGAGTATCTGGCGCTGTTCTTGATCGTGATGCTGCATGAGTTCGGGCACGCGCTGGCTTGCCGGCAAGTTGGAGGACGGGCGAACCAGATTGTGCTTTGGCCTCTCGGCGGCGTGGCTTACGTGGATCCGCCGCCCCGCCCCGGCGCGACCCTGTGGAGCATCGCGGCGGGACCGCTGGTCAACGTGGTACTCGTGCCCGTCATTTACGTAATCCTTATGCTCGGCCGGTCATCGGGATGGTCCGGGACGGCGCCCGATCTCCTCAAACTGCTGCGATCGATTTTCTACATAAATGCGGGGCTGCTGATCTTCAACATCCTGCCCATCTATCCACTCGACGGGGGCCAGATTCTTCGCTCACTGCTCTGGTTTGTGCTGGGTCGCGCCCGCAGCTTGATGGTAGCGACAATCCTCGGCTTGGTTGGTGTAGCCGGGTTCATCGTTCTCGCCCTATGGAGGCAGGATCTCTGGTTGGGGGTCATCTCCGTCTTTATATTGATGAATTGCTGGGGCGGTCTGCAACAGGCGCGTGCGCTGTTGCGTTTTGCAAAGTTGCCGCGCCGGGAGGGATTTGCCTGCCCAGCGTGCAAGACGGCACCGCCGCTGGGCGAATTCTGGAAATGTGGAAAGTGCGGGCAGCCGTTTGACACTTTCCAAAGCGGGGCCGCTTGCCCACGCTGCGGAACTCAGTTTGCCACGACAAAATGCCTGGACTGCGGCGCGAAGCATCCGATAGGCGAGTGGAGCGCTGCCGCGTTTGCGCTCCGAACAGGAAGTCCGCACCAGGCAGATCACATCGGGCAGATCAAGTGAGCCGGCCTTGAGCCACGTCAGGCGGGCTTCCGCGATTGTCTCCCCGAATAAATCTCTTTTATCCCTCCCATCAGCTTTTTCGATTGGCAGGGGGCTGCGCTGGGCATTATTCTTCCCTGCTGATCACCAACCCGCGCAACTCCCTGTATTCGTCACACTGTTACCGGTGAACTAATTTTAGGAGACTAAAACGATATCCATGCCCAACGAACTGCGGAATTTCCTGGCACTCACTTACGACGAACTGGAAGACCTCAACCTGAAGGCCAAAGAGCAGCGCAAAAACCGCGTTGCCATGCACAAGATTCAGGAAGAGCGGCTCAAGTACTTGACCGACGAGAAGCGCATCAAGGCCGTGACCGTGCTGTTCAGCGATCTGGAAGGCCGGTTGCACATGCTCGATTACGACAAGAAATTCCTCATCAAGAGTTGGGACAATCTCACTTTTGACGGTTCGTCCATTCGCGGCTTCACGGCGCAGCGCGAAAGCGATCTGCGGCTGGGCATCGACTGGGCCGCGTTCTACTGGGCTCCTTCCGACGTATTTGGCTCCGGCAAGGTGCTGGTTTTCGGCGAGGTGATCGACAAGGGAGGAACGTCTTACTCGGCCGACATTCGCGGCGTGCTCAAGGGGTACGCCGAGGGCTTGCACAAGAAGCATGGTTACACTCTCAACGCCGCCAACGAGATTGAAGGCTTCCTGTTCAAAACTCCGGACGCCGAGCGCCACTACTACGAAACCGGCAAGTTCGAATACGTGAACACCGGCGGATATTATCACTCGCTGCCTGGCGATCTGCTGCGCACTTTTATCGACACCACGGCCGAAGTGCAGCGCGCCATGGGCTTCCAGAACGAGAAAGACCATCCCGAAGTTGCGCCCTCGCAGTTTGAAATCAATTACGGCTACGGCGAGGTGGTCGCTGCCGCCGACCAGATTCAACTCTACAAGCTGATCTGCCGCCAGGTCGCCACCAACATGGGACTGACGGCTTCGTTCCTGCCCAAGCCGGTGGTGGGCGTGAATGGCAGCGGCATGCACACCAACGTTTCCATCAGCGAAGACGGCAAGAATCTGTTCTGGGATCCGAAAGGCGAAGAAAAACTCAGCAAGATGGGCTGGGCCTTTCTCGATCGCATCCTCACCCACGGCAACGACATTTGCCTGCTGCTCAACGCCAGCGTGAATGCTTACCGCCGTCTCGATCCGCACTTCGAAGCGCCGAACCAGATCAAGGCGTCGCCCGTGGATCGCGGCTCCATGATCCGCATTCCCATCGGCAACGAGAAGAGCATGCGTGTGGAGGTTCGCTCCGTGTCTCCCGACGCGAATCCCTACCTGGTGATGCTAGCCATTTTCAAGAGCGGCATCGACGGCGAAACTTCGAAGATCAAGAACCTGCGCCAGGCCGAGCGCTATTTGCCCGACAACATCTACACCGCGTTGGAGGACTTCCGCAACGCCGAGTGGACTACCAAACTTCTGGGCGCAGATGTGAAGGGCCGCTACGCCGACCTGAAGCAGGCGGCCGCCGATCGCTGTCCTCGGCTGCTGGGCACATTTGTAAAGGCGCCCGAAGTGCAGTACCACCACGACGTCTACAACCAGTTTTTGTGGAACATGTTCTAGAGCGCACCGGGTTCCACGGAAAGAAAACAACGGCCCGGTTGAAAGGCCGGGGCGTTTCCTATTGCCACATCCGCCGCGGAGGTGGCGTAGTTAGTTCGGTAGAACCACCGCATCCACTACGTGAATCACGCCGTTCGACTGAAACACGTTCGGAATCGTCACCGTCGACATTCCTCCCTTTTCGTCCTTCAGAACAATCGAACTGCCCTGCAGCATCGCGATCAGGGTTCCTCCGCTCACCGTCTTCAGCGTAGCCTGGCCGTTCCCCTCCCTGATCTGCTTCTTCAATTCGGCGGCGCTGATGCGGCCCGCAACCACGTGGTAGGTGAGGATCTTCGTCAGCATTTCCTTGTTCTCGGGTTTCAGCAGAGTCTCCACCGTACCCGCCGGCAGCTTGGCGAACGCTTCATTGGTCGGCGCGAACACGGTGAACGGGCCGGGACCCTTCAGCGTATCCACCAGACCCGCCGCCTTGACCGCGGCCACCAGCGTGGTGTGATCTTTCGAGTTGACCGCATTGTCGATGATGTCTTTGCTGGCGTACATCGCCGCGCCACCCACCATCGGATCCTTCGAACCGGCGATCAGCATAGGCGCCGACGTGGCCACAATGGCCAGACACAAAACTGCAAATTTCGTCTTCATAATCTCTCCTGTTTATGTTGGAACTGCTGTCATGAGGAGTACGCGCAGCGCAGGAATTTGGATTGCGGCTTTTTGAGGTGGTGAATTCGCAGGTTCGGCAGGCCGCGAGCCGCTGGCCTACAATCGCTTCATGGAGCGCAAGGTCTTCTGGATGGTCTTCATGGCGCTGGGTCTGGTGGCGGACTTTCTGCTTCCGCTTTGGTGGGGCATCGCGGCAACCATCCCGATCGTGTTTATCGCCTGGTGGGTCGCTTATCGCAGCGATTGGTTCTGACCAGGCTGCGGAACGCGTGGCGTTGCGACTGGCCTAGCAAGGGCGGATGCCAGGTGAAGCCGAGTTCGGCCGTGCCTTCCCTGCCGCAGCAGTCACAAAACTGCGTGAGCCTTAGCCGCCGAGCTCAGCTTCTTCTATGTCGTGGAGCAAGTCGTGGCGTTGGGACACATGGTGAACGTCCCCCCGGGAGAGGTTATGCCGAGCGTGCAGGTCGAACTTCCCGTCAGCGTCCAGCTGCCGGTAACATCGTTCCAGGTGGTGGTCTGGGCGACGGTATTGGTCACTCCGGTCGCCGTCCCTGTCAGGGTGAGCACGTTGCCATTACCGTTCACCGTGAAAGTAACGTTTGCTGTCGCCGTCGGGTCGCTCGGCGCTGAGGTCACATCGAACGTCCCGCCCACCGTCTCTCCCAATCCCGTCACTGGGAAGCATGGCCCGACCGTCAAAAAATTCAAGTTGGTGACATTCATTGCCCCGGTGTCGTTGACCGAAAACGTGGTCACGAAGTTGAACAGTGTCTCATTGGCGGGCGGACCTTGAAACGTCGCTGCCCAATTGCCACCGGCGGCCGTCGTGGCGGTTGGGTTCGTGCCACACCCTGCCAGGAAGCATCCCAGCGCAAGTAATCCCACGATTACAACTCTCTTCATGAATGGTCCTTAGAAACGATGTTAGACATGCCGTTCTTGGCGCAGTTGCTGAGCAGCGTCCCAGAGCCCTGGTTCGAAACCCGACCACCAGTATTGGAGAGATGCCTCCCGCCGGTCAAGGGATGTAAACACCCGGATTTGGCGGTGAACTCAATCGAGTATTTTAGCATTGGCTAGGCGGCAGCGGTGCGGCATTGGCAGGCTCTCAACCAATCACCGCACCTTCGGACTTGGTCTGTCATCTGAGCGGAGCGACTGGTGCGCGAAGCGCAGCCGTCGCGCAGTCGAAGGCCCCCTGCACGGTGGGAAGCTTCACCGAGGCCTCAAGGCGTTCCCCGCGACGTGGTTTTACGTGTCCTGACCTCCTCGCACCTTTCGATGGCTTCTTGAGGTGCCCACCCAAGTTGTCGCGGTCACGCTCGCGCCGGGATGCGCGCGAGGGTCCGGTTCCCAGACTCCGCCGAGAGCGGCACGCCCGTGCTGACCACGGGTATTCCCTTATCTACTCTTAGATTGCTCGTCATCGATGACAGGGAACTCTCCCTCATGGTCTTCACGCGCCGCGCCTGCCCTTCAACTCCGCGAGCAACTGCTCGATGCGGTCCTCTTTCTCCAGCGCGGCCAGGCGGTCGTCGATGTTGGACCCGGCGATCTCTGACTTCGCTTCGCTCACCGCTTCCGAGTGCGCCACTTTGCGCTTCATGCGGTCGAACGTCGCCGCCTTGGAGCTATCGCCCATGGCCATGCGCGCATCGCTGGCCTTGGTCACGGCGCGGGCGCGGCGCTGCTGCGCCATGAGCACATCGGCCTTGGCCTCGGCTTCGGTGAGCTTCTGATCCAGCTTACGCAGCGCGGATTTCAGATTCTCCACCTGCGCTTTCTGGTCGGCCACCTGCTGGGTGAAGCTCTCACTCAGCTCGCGATAGCTTTCGACGCGCTGCAGCGAGGCCCGTGCCAAGTCGTCTTCTTTCTTGTCGACGGCAAGTTCCGCCTTGCGCATCCACTCGGCGACTTTTCCTGCGTTTTCTTTCTGCTTTTTTTCCAGCAAGTGCTGGTCGGCAATGGCGATCGCCACCTGCGTCTTCACCTGCAGCAACTGGTTCTGCATGTCGAGAATCACCTGCTTGATCATCTTTTCCGGCTCTTCGGCTTTGTCAATCAAGTCGTTGAGGTTGGCCCGGACTAATGTGGATACCCGCTCTAGTAATGCCATGGTGGACTCCTTTTTTAACTTCAGCTTCTAGCTACTAGCTCCTAGCTGCTAGCTACGACTCTCCTGCAATTTCCGAACTGTCATCCTGAGCGCAGTGGATGGTTCGCGAAGCGAATCATCCGTGGAGTCGAAGGATCCCTTTCTTCTCCGCTGCTCAGCTTCTCCTGCGTTTCCCTGCCACAACTTCTATCGAGCCACGTCAGCCTTCTAATTGCCTGGTTCTGACTTCATGTTTCTTGTGGATCGCCGCGCACTCCGGACATTCACTTTCCACCCGGCGGACCGATGCGCCGAGCACCATGCCGATCGCGACGCCGATGCCGAGCCAAATCGCGACGTGCCCGGCCATCACTCCGGCAACCGCTCCCAGTGCGGCGCCGAGGGCGATGCCTAATCCGGTGTATTTCGGTTTGCTCATAACTCTGCTCCAAACTCTGTTTCCAATTCCGGTCTGGTTAACGTCCCGCCTCGCCCGAGCTTCCCCGCCTCGCTGCGCTCGGCGGGACAGCCGAGGCGGCTGTCCCTACGCGAGCTTCTCGAGACCCTACTTCTTCGTATCCGGGGCCGCCGGCTTCGGAGCCTTGTCGCCGATCTGCCGCACTTTGCCCAGCAGTTCTGACATTGGCATGCCCGAGAGCGTCTCGAACAACGCCGGCACTTGCGCCGCCATTTTGGTGATGTCGCCGGTGATCTTGTTCATGCCGGAGGCATCGCCGTTTCCGGTCGACACGATGGTGATCTTGTCGACGTTGGCCAGCGGCGCGGCCAGCGCCCTCACCACTTCGGGCATGATGGCGAACAGTTTGTCGATCACCGCCGCCTGGTTGTATTCCTGGAAAGCTTCCGCCTTCACGTTCATGGCCTTGGCTTCGGCTTCGCCTTTCTTGAAAATGATTTCGGATTCGGCTTCGCCCTGCGCGCGAATCGATGACGCCTGCCCTTCGGCTTCCGCGATCAGGCGCTGCTTTTCGGCCGCGGCCAGAGTTTCGATCCGCTGACGCTCGATTTCCGCAGGCTTCAGCACGGTCGCGATCAGTTCTTTTTCGCGGCGGTTGATTTCCGCATCTTGCACCTTCACTTGCTGCTCTTTCTCAATCTGCTGCACCTTCACCTGCTCAGCAATCACCTGCTGCTGCATGATGTTGGTCTGGATGTCGTACGCTTTGTCCGCTTGCGCCTGCTGGCGTTTTGTAACTTCCAGGTATTGCGCTTTCTTGATTTCGAGGTCGCGCTGCGATTCCGCCTGCTTCGCCAATGACAACGTTTCCGCCAGCACCCGCTCCTGATCGGCCTGCGCCTTGGCCACCGCCGATTCCCGCTGCGCCAGCGCCCGCCGGATCGCGGTATCGCGATCGGCTTCGGCCGCAGCCACGTCCGCATCGCGCTTGATGCGCGCCACGTCGGGCTTGCCCATGTTGGTGATGTACTCGTTCTTGTCGCGCACTTCCTTGATGGTGAACGAAATCACTTCCAGGCCCATTTTGTTCATGTCTTCGGCGCAGGTGCCGCGCATGCGGTCGGAAACCATTTCCGGCTGCTTCACGATTTCTTCCACCGTGAGTTGGCCGATGATGCCGCGCAAGTGGCCTTCCATCACCAGCCGGATCAGGCCTTCGCGCTCCTGATCGGTCTTGGTGAGGAATTGCTCGGCCGCCGTCAGCACCGATTCCCGGTCAGACTTCACTTTGATCTGCGCCACGGCTTCCACGGTCACCGCAACGCCTTGCTTGGTGTAGAGATCCTGCTGCGGCGCTACATCGAACGACATGAGTTCGAGCGACAGATCGCGGCAAACCTGCACCATGGGAAACACCAGCGTGCCGCGCCCCTGCACCACCCGCGTTCCGCCCAGACCGTACACGATGAGTGCCTCGTGTGGCCCCGCTTTGCGATATAGCCTGGCCATCCCGCTCATCAGGAACAGGATGACCATCACTCCCAGCCCGGCGAAAATCCAAATCGTGACTACCGTCGAAAGCCCGAACATAACGCCTCCTGTTACAAATGCAGTGCCAGAAACCTGGTTCCGAGAAACTTGGTTCCGCTTGAGTCGCGTGCCGCCGGGGATTTTGTCCCATCGGCGGTCTTACCGTTCCCCAGACATTTCGCTCCACAGCTGGACGTAGGCAATCCCTTTTTCGTAGCGCGTGACCACCACTTCGGTCCCCTTGGCAATGGCGCTGCCATCTTCGCTGCGCGCGCCGCAGACGCGCCTGGTTCCAACCTGCGAATATAAGAGTTCCCCGGTTCCACCCTCGCGGATGGGACTAGAAATTCTCCCCAGCACCCCGACCATGTCGTAATCCGCGGCATTCATGTTCTCTTCGTCCGACATCAGCACCTTGCTCAGGAACAGAAAAATGATTCCGCCGCCCAGCAGTCCGCTGAACACCGATAGCAGAAGACCCATGCCGACCCACACCGTGGAATAGCGTGTCAGCAAATATCCAGTCCCGCCAAACCAGGCGAGGAACGCCGTCAGCGTGACGAAGTTAAAGGGCGACACCCCGCTCCGGCCAGCTTGTGTTCCAGCAGTCTGTGTCGTGGCAGCGTGCCCCGCAGCGGGCGCGTGTGGTGCGCCTGCCACCGGAGCGTGCCCGGCCGCAACCGGCGAAGGGACATGCATGCCGCCCGCGTGACCGTGAAAATGCGGCAGGTGCAAGCGGCCGAAGCGCGCGCCTCCGAAGACGAAAGAAAAAAAACTGAAGCAGAAGCCCACCGCGAAACAGATCAAATAGAAATCTGACCAGTCCATTTTGGCTGAAGTCATCGGGTTCGCCTCCCCTCGGCACCGGCGCCGCGGTGGTTATGATCGGCCATCAGTTCCGGACGCAAAGCCTCCAGCAAACGGTCCGCCAGTCCCGGCGTATCCAGAATTGCGCCCAACAGCAGCAGGCAACGCCGCGTATCTTTTTCGCGCGCCGCCTTGATCAGCACATGGCTAACCTCGGCGTCGCTGGCGAATTTCTCCGAGCCCTGCAGCAGCCAGACATCGAGCTGGCCTTCGGTGGTGCGCAAATCCGAAGTCAATTCCGTGTGATAACCCTCGGGATCATCCACCAGAAAACCCGGATGCACCTTGAAAAATTTCGCCAGCAGCGCCCGCGAAGACTGCGTCATGTGCGGCCGCGCCCCGCTTTCGATCTGCGACAAGTAGGACTGGCTGATGGTTTTTTTTGCCGCCCCATTTTTCCTAAGCCCGCGGCCGCGACCCAGTTCCTGACGCAGCGCAACCACGATTTCCTGCTGCGTCATGGGACGCCCCAGGCCGCGCAACGAACCTTCCACCTCGCGCAGGTAGCGGATTTTTTCGCCCAATTTCATATCTCACATCGCAATAACAATATTGCAATATGTAATGTCTGTCAAGAACTCGATCCGGCGCGTTTTCAGAAGCTTGCGGCCTCGGCCGCCGGGCAAGGTCTAAAACGAAGGTTGGAGCTAAGGAGAACAGTGCCCGTTCCTGGACAGGGTGGTTGCGACCGACGGGTTCCTACAGCCCGGCCTCGATGCGGGACCGGGGATCGAGATAGTCGCGCAATGCGTCGCCGATAAAATTGAACGACAACACGGCCAGCATCACCGCCAGCGCGGGAAACAGCACCAGATGCGGCGCGTCGAAAAGATGGGCGCGGCCGTCGTTAAGCATAGCTCCCCAACTGGCCGTCGGCGGAGGCACGCCGAGCCCGAGAAAACTCATAGTGGCTTCGGCGAGGACCGCTCCGGCCATGCCGATCGCAGCCTGCACGATCACCGGCTGAATAATGTTAGGCAGAATGTGGCGGACAATGATGCGCAGGTCGCTGGCGCCAAGGGCGCGTGCCGCCTCAACGAATTCGCGTTCGCGCGCGGCCAGCACTTGTCCGCGGACCAGGCGTGCGTATCCCACCCAGCCCCCAAGCGAAAGCGCGACAACCAGATTGAAGATACCCGGGCCGCGGAAAGCGACAAAAGCGATGGCGAGCAGAATTCCGGGAAACGAGAGAAACGCATTCATCAGCACAATGTTGACGAAGCGATCGATGCCCCCGCCGTAGTATCCGGCGACCGAGCCGATGATGAGGCCGAGCGCGAGCGAAGTTAGCACCACGCAGCTGCCAACCAGCATGGAGATGCGCGCTCCATAGATAGTACGCGAGAGAATGTCGCGACCGAGTTCGTCCGTGCCGAACCAGTGCGCGGAAGACGGAGCGTCGAGGCGGGTGGGAAGATGGATGGCGGCAGGATCCTGTGGCGCGATCCAAGACGCAAACAAGGCGACGATCACAAAGGCCACCACCAACACCACTCCGGCAGCCGCCAGCGGATTGTGGCGGGCATTCTGCGTGGCCCAGCCCGTAACCCGGCGGCGCAACGAGAGGGCGCTGGTGAACATGGCTCCGGTGAACATGGCTCTGGTGAACATCGAAAAAATATTAAACCGTCGCGGTCTTGAGATCGCCCGCAAATTGTGTTTTCATAAAGGGAATGCTGCGACCGTATCGCCGGTCCGCACGCGCGCCATAAACCTCCACCTCTAGCCTATATTCTGAGGAGAACAAATCATGAGTAAAGTCTCGTACATTCCCAATGACTACAAACACCATCACACCATACCTCATCATCAAGGGCGCTGCCCAAGCGATTGAATATTACAAGAAAGTTTTTGGCGCGACTGAAGCCGTCCGCATGAATGGCCCGGATGGCAAGGTCGGGCATGCCGAGTTAAAGATCGGCAACTCGCGCATCATGCTGGCCGACGAGAATCCCAGCATGGGGCAGGGACACGCCAGTGCGTCCACGATTGGCACGAGCCCGGTGAGCCTCTACGTATATCTTCCCGACGTCGACCGCGTAATCAGACAAGCGGTTGTCGAGGGTGCCAAAATTCTGAAGCCGGTTGAGGACCAGTTCTACGGAGACCGCTCCGGCTTCATTCAGGATCCGTTCGGACATTTCTGGAGCGTCGCCACTCACGTGGAAGATGTGTCGCCCAAAGAACTGGAAGAACGGATGAAGAAGCTGAGACCGGCAGCATAGCTGGTTCTGGACGAAGGCGGGGCGGCCACGCCCCGCCTGTTCTCGTTCTCTCGCTTTTAGCCTTAGGGGTTTCCGCCCTGCGGACAGAGGAGTATTTCGAGGCGGGGGCGCGGCGGGCCAATCCGGCGAAGATCGCTCGGATTCTGAAGCGCGCAGGCAAGGGAAATGCGCCGATGCCTGGTGACGAACTCCCGGCTGAGTTCGTAGCTAAGCGGAGAAAGGGAGCAGGAAGAAGTTAGGCCTCGCAGCGAAAAAATCACAGAGTCGCCTCTTCTGCTTTGCGCTGAAGCTGAATTCTATCGGCGTTCATCCCGTGACCAGGCCGCAAACTTATAGGCCGACCTACTGCTTGATCCTCGGGTTCGCCACCGAATACAGCACATCTGTCAGAAAATTCACCGCAACATAGGTCAATCCGATGGCCAGGATGCAGCCTTGCACCAGGTAGTAGTCGCGGCCGGAGATGGCGTCGATGGTGAGGCGGCCGATGCCGGGCCAGGAGAAAATCTTTTCGGTGACAATAGCTCCGGCCAGGAGCGCGCCAAACTGCAGGCCCAGCACCGTAATGATCGGGATCATGGCGTTGCGCAGGGCATGGCGGTAGACGACGGTGCGCTCGGGCAATCCTTTGGCGCGGGCGGTGCGGATGTAGTCCTGGCTCAACTCTTCGAGCATCGAGGTGCGCACCATGCGAGTGAGGATGGCGGCCAGCGCGCTGCCCATGGTCACGGCGGGCAGCACGAGATTGGCGAGCGAGCCGGCGCCGGAGACGGGGAGCCATCCCAGCTTGATGGCGAAAAGAAGAATCAGGATCGGACCGAGCGCGAAGTTTGGAAACGACAATCCGAACAGGCTGACGATCGAGAGCAGTCGGTCGTCCCAGCGGTTGCGGCGCTGCGCGGAACGCACGCCGGCGGGAATGGAAAGAACGATCGCGACAAACAGCGACGCCAGCGTGAGCTTCAGCGTGTAGGGATAGCGCTCAAGGACGAGGCGCGTCACGCTCTGGTTGTAGCGGAACGAAGGTCCAAGGTCGCCATGCAGCACGCCTTTCCAGTAACGGATGTACTGCTCGCCGAGCGGAGCGTCAAGCCCATAAGCGTGGCGGGTGGCTTCGATGTCGGCCACCGGCGCACCTTCCCCGAGCATCAGCTGAACGGGGTCTCCGGGCACGAGATGGATGAGCAGGAAGACCAGGCTCACCACCAGCCAGATTACCGGCAGGGTGTAGAGCACGCGTTGGAGGAGGCGGGGGAGCATCGGGGCTTCGGCTTCGGCCAAGCAACTCAATCGCAATTGTGAGTTGCTATTGGCGGAGGCCCGCTCGAGTTTGAACGCTGAATTCTAACCTGTCGACTGCTACGATAGGTCACCGGTTCGCCGAAGCCCGCATTCTAGTCTCCCGCGCTCTTGGCGGCTTCCGCTTCTTCTTCACCCTTCGCAGCCTTCTCGATTCTTACTTTCGCGATGCGGTGGCCTTCCAGCTCTTCTACCGTGTAGCGCCAGCCCTCGTATTCGAACGATTCGCGCAGGCTGGGAATTTTCTGCAGGCGGGCGAGGATGAACCCGGCCAGGGTTTCAAAACCGGCGTCCCGCGGCAGACTGAGGCCGTGCTGCGCTTCGAGGTCGCGGATGTTCACCGAGCCTTCCAGCACCAACACAGATTCGTCGTCCAGCGCCGGCTCGTTGGGCGAGACGTCGAACTCGTCTTCGATATTTCCCACCAGCTGCTCAAGGATGTCTTCGACCGTGATCACCCCGGCGGTTGAGCCGTACTCGTCGACCACCACGGCAAGATGGCGGCGGCGGTCCTTGAACTCGGCAAGAAGTTCCGCGAGCACCTTGGTTTCGGGGACGACCAGCACATCGTGGATGATCTGACCGATCTGCATGCGGGAAATGCGCGTGGCTGTGGTCTGGCCAAGATTGCTGAGGCGCAGGCGCATCCAGCGCATGAGGTCTTTGTAATAAAGCACGCCGACGATGTGCTCGGGGCCGCGCTGCGGATCGTAAACCGGGATGCGCGAGTGCTGGCCCTCCACCACGCGGGCCAGCGCGTCGTCGAGCAGAAGGTCAGAAGGCAGCGAGAAAATATCGGGGCGCGCCACCATCACTTCTTTGACAGTGACGTTGTCGAGTTCGATGGCGTTGTGGATCATCTCTTCCTGAAATTCAGGAATCTGGCCAAACTGGCGGCTGGCGGTGACGATGAGCTTGAGCTCGTCCGGCGAGTGGATGGCGCCGCGACGCCGCGTGTCCTGCGCGCCGAACAGCCGCAGCACCAGACCTCCGGAGCGTCGCATCACGAAAAGAATGGGCCGGGTAATCGTGAGAAAAGCTTCCATGGGCGCGGCCACGGCGAGGGCAATGTGCTCGGCGCGTTGCAGGGCCAGAGTTTTGGGTACGAGTTCGCCCAGGATGACGTGCATGTAGGTGATCAGGCTAAAGGCGATGACAATGGCGATCGTATGGGCATAAATCTGGGCGTGGGGCACGCGGTGGACGAATTCCATGCCTTCCACCAGGCGTGCGACCATGGGCTCGCCGATCCAGCCCAGGGTGAGGCTGACGATGGTGATTCCCAACTGAACGCCGTTCACCACCTCGTCCAGATGCTGGTGAAGGCGCTGCACGATGCGGGCGCCAATGCGTCCGGATTCAATGAGCTGCTGGATGCGGGTATCGCGCACGCTGACCAGCGAGAACTCGGCGGCCGCGAAGAATGCGTTGGCTGCGACCAGGAGCAGGATCAAAAAGACCCGGAGCAGCACAAAGGCGATCATGGAACGCTAATTCTAACATTTCAAAGGCAGTTGCCAGGTGCTAGCGGCGAGTTGCTGGTTCCTCGGGGTTGACAGTTCGGCGACTGCCGATGAATCTAGAGGTGCGGTCGGGCCCGTGAGGCGTCTTAAATTCGACTCCATCGTGCGCTATCCTTTTAGGACATTACTGGTCTAACTAGCAGGTGGCATTGGTCTTGGCCGTTGCCGCCGATGATCTTCGCGTCTTTCCGTAGAACACTCTAATTTTCTGGAACAAAAACCAGTCTGGCCCCGTATTAAGGAGTGAGAGCGCCGTACGGCTCCTTTCCAGCAGGAAGCATCGAATCACTAAACCATCAAGAGTGGAACTATCCCCTTAGGAGGCGTTGTGAACGGAAACGGAAATAATAAGAAGAAGCGCCGCAAACTATTCATTTATGGCGGCATAGCCCTGGGCATCGTCCTGCTGATTACGGTGGGTGTGTTCGCGGCCACGCGCGGCGGCACCAAGATCGACCCCTCGAAACTGGCGAAAGTGGAAAAGGGAGACCTGGCCAAGAGCGTTGTCGCTACGGGTAAAGTCACGCCGATCACCAAGGTGGAAGTGAAGTCGAAGGCCAGCGGCATCGTGAAGAAACTGCTGGTGGACTACGGCGATCACGTCAAGAAGGGCCAACTGCTGGCGCAGCTCGACAAGCTGGAGATCGAGGCGCAGGTCGCGCAGTCGAGCGCCGCGCTGGAAGCGGCGCAGGCCAACCTTAAGAGTTCGCAGGCTGATTTCGAACGCGCCAAGGTGGATGCCGAAGGTCCGGACGTGCCGCTGTTGAAGCGCGCCTATGATCGCTCCACCGGCATGGCCAAGGATGGAGTGGTTTCGGCTTCCGCGCTGGACGATGCCGAGAAGAATTACGAAATGGCATTGAATAAGCAGAATGTGTCCAAAGCACAGGTGACGGTGCTAAAGGCAAAGATCGCACAGGCCCAGGCACAAGTGGTGCAGGACCAGGCCAACCTCACGCAGCTGAACGAACAGCTCAGCTATACCGACATTATTTCGCCGATTGATGGCATCGTGCTCTCGCGCGACGTGGAAATGGGCGATGCGGTCAGCTCCATTCTGGTGTTGGGTTCCTCGGCGACTCTGGTCATGACGCTGGGCGATACCAGCGAAGTGTACGTGAAGGGCAAAGTGGATGAGAGCGACATTGGCAAGGTCTATCTGGGCCAGCCCGCGCGCATCAAGGTGGAGTCGTTCAAGGACAAGACCTTCGAAGGCAAAGTCACGAAGATTTCTCCCATGGGCGTCGAGAAAGACAACGTCACAACTTTCGAAGTGCGAGTTTCGATCCAGAATCCAGGCGGCGAGCTCAAAGCCGAAATGACCGCCAACGCGGAAATCATTCTGGAAGAACACAAGAACGTGCTGCAGATTCCCGAAGGCGCAATCCTTTACGACAAGGACAAGAAGGCTTCGGTCGAAATTCCCGATCCGAAGGGCAAAGAGGGCAAGAACAAAATCGCCGTCAACATCGGAATCTCGAACGGCGCCAAGACCGAAGTACTCAGCGGGTTGAAGGAAGGCGATCAGGTCGTTCTGCAATAACCGGGCTTCGGGCTTCGGCTTTATGAATGCCGGCGAACCTGACGGCCGAAGCCCGATAGCTGAAGCCCGATGACCGGTGCCCCATGACTCTCTCCGAAATCCTGCGCCAGGCCTTTGCCACATTCCGAGCTCACAAGATGCGGACTTTCCTCACGATGTTTGGCATCGTGTGGGGCATCGCGTCGGTGATTATCCTGGTGGGCCTGGGACGCGGCTTCAGCGTCGACCAGAAAAAGCACATGCAGACTCTGGGCAAGGATCTGGTCATTATGTGGGGCGGACGCACCAGTGCTCAGGTCGGCGGACGGGCTGCCGGACGCGAGATTCAACTCAATGTGGATGACGCTGAGTTGATCCGCGACGAGTGTTACCTCGTCAAGAATGTCAGCCCGGAATTGCGGCGCACCATTCCTGAAGTCAGCCAATACAATTCCGCGAGTCGCGGCGTGGTGGGCATGTGGCCGTCGTACCAGGATTTCCGGTCGCTCCTGATCGACGAAGGCCGCCTGATCACCGACGATGACGAGCGCGACGGCCGGCGCGTGGTGGTGCTGGGATCGAAAGCCTACCGGCAGTTGTTCCCTGGCCAACCCGCCATCGGCGCCGGCCTGCTGATCAAGAGCGTGCCTTATACCGTGGTTGGCGTTTTGAAAGAGAAGAATCAGAACGCCAATTACAACGGTCCCGACAACGACTATCTGTTTGCTCCCTACTCGGCCGTTTCGCGGGATTTTCCTCCTCCCGAGAAAAAAGGCGCCGGAATCACGCGGGGCTACCTCGACGATATTGTTCTCGAAGTTGGTGACCCCGAAGAACATGAAGCGTCTGTATTGCAGGTGCGCCGGACATTGGCCCGCGTGCACCATTTCGATCCGCTCGACAAAGACGCGCTGTTTATTTGGGACACCATGGAAGGCGCCAAGCTTCTCGACAAGATTTTCGGCGTGGTCACTATCTTCTTCGGCTGCGTGGCCATCGTCACGCTGTGCCTGGGCGGCATTGGAGTGATGAACATCATGCTGGTTTCAGTGACCGAGCGCACCCGCGAGATTGGCACACGCAAAGCCATGGGCGCGACCAAGCGCGATATCCTGCGGCAGTTTTTTGCCGAGTCGGCGATGCTGACCATCGTCAGCGGAGTTCTCGGGCTCTCCTTCGGCCTGGGAATGTGTACCGCGCTGGAAGCGCTGCCTCTGCCGGATTTCGTTCCCCATCCCATTGTTTCGTGGATTTCGATTGTCGCATCGATTGTGACGCTTTCTTTGATCACCGTGACCGCGGGCATGTATCCCGCCCAGCGCGCCGCGGAAATGACACCTGTGGAGTCTCTCCGATATGAATAAACATCGCAGCTTTCGCATTTTGTCCTCTGCGCCAGCCCGCTTCGCAGGCCTGGCGATCGCACTGGCCGTATTCTCCACCGCCGTCTTCGCATCCACACCGCAAGGTTCGTTCGAGCGCACGCTGCAGGTCTCTGGCCCGGTCGACCTCGAAGTGCTCACCCACTCTGGCGATGTCACGGTACGCAGCGGCCCCGCGGGATCGGTCTCGATTCGCGGCAAGATATTCGTCAGCGACCGCTGGCTGCGCGGAGAACGCAAAGGCGACGTAACCGCGATCGAGCAAAATCCGCCCGTGCGGCAGGAAGGCAACAGCATTCACATCGATTACGTGGAAGCGCGTGACATTTCCGTGGACTACGAAATCACGGTGCCCGCCGACACGGCGCTGCGCGCCCACACCGGCTCGGGAGACCAGACCATCGAAGGCTTGCACGGCAACGCCGACCTGCAGAGCGGATCGGGCGATCTGAAATTGGCACGGCTCACCGGCGACATTCACTTGCAGACCGGCTCCGGCGACGTGCGGGCGCACGAAATTTCCGGTCCGGTGCGCGGAGGCACGGGCAGCGGCGACGTG
>Ga0265356_1000007_pt1 | contig 34613 bp, 24 predicted proteins | sample NZE4metagenome_FD_189075 | JGI IMG/M metagenome (GOLD analysis project Ga0265356, IMG submission 189075) | Rhizosphere microbial communities from Maridalen valley, Oslo, Norway - NZE4 | ecosystem: Host-associated > Plants > Roots > Rhizosphere > Soil | place: Norway: Oslo | collected 2017-09-15
GATTGCTCGGTGCGCCGCCGGGATATATCGGCTTCGAAGCTGGCCACCCTCTTCGAAGCCGATATATCCCGGCGGCGCACCGAGCAATCGCGCGACGGTATGTTTTTCCTGGTACTCGGACATGTCGATGCGGATCAAGGCGCGCTCGTCGTCGAAGAGATACTCGGCGAGCGCGCGAGCCAGTTCCGTCTTGCCCACGCCGGTAGGCCCTAGAAAGATAAACGAGCCGATCGGCCGATTGGGATCGGCAAGACCCGAGCGCGAGCGCAGAACCGCTTCGGCGACGGCGTCGACCGCCTCGTTCTGACCCACGACGCGCTGATGCAGCTCATCTTCGAGGTGCAGCAGTTTCTGTTTCTCGCCTTCCAGCAGTTTGGTAACCGGAATGCCCGTCCAGCGTGCGATCACTCCGGCGATGTCGTCTTCATCCACCTCTTCTTTGGAAAGCCGCGCCCCGTCTTTATGGGCCAGTCGCTCTTCCTCGGCCCCTAACTCTTTTTGCAACTGGGCGAGCGTGCCGTACCGAAGCTCGGCAACGCGGTTGAGATCGTACTGACGCTCCGCTTGTTCGATCTGGACCTTGGTGAGTTCGATCTGCTCGCGAAGTTGCCGCAGCTTGACTGCAGCATTCTTCTCCGCATCCCAACGCACGCGAAGCTTCGTCTGATCTTCGCGCAGCGTCGCCAACTCTTTTTCGAGCTGCTCCAGACGGCGGCGGCTCGCGCTGTCGTCCTCCTTGCGCAAAGCTTCGCGTTCGATCTCGAGCTGCATTACGCGGCGCGAGACTTCGTCGAGCTCTTGCGGCATCGAATCGATCTCCGTGCGCAGCTTTGCGGCGGACTCGTCGACGAGATCGATCGCCTTGTCGGGCAGAAATCGGTCGGTGATGTAGCGATTGCTCAGCGTGGCGGCCGCGACCAGCGCCGCATCCTTGATGCGAACGCCATGATGCGCCTCGTACTTCTCTTTGAGCCCGCGCAAAATCGAGATCGTGTCTTCGACGCTGGGCTGATCGACCATCACGGGCTGGAAGCGCCGCTCTAAAGCCGCATCCTTTTCGATGTACTTTCGGTATTCGTCCAGCGTGGTCGCGCCGATCATGTGCAGTTCACCGCGGGCAAGCATCGGTTTGAGGAGATTGCCGGCGTCCATTGCCCCCTCGGCTTTTCCCGCTCCAACGACCGTATGCAGCTCGTCGACGAAGAGGATAATCCGCCCCTCCGAGCCGGCGACGTCTTTAAGTACGGCCTTGAGGCGCTCTTCGAACTCCCCACGATACTTTGCACCAGCGATCAGCGCGCCCATATCGAGCGAAACGATCCGCTTATTCTTGAGGCCTTCGGGGACGTCGCCGCGCACGATGCGTTGCGCCAGTCCTTCGACGATGGCGGTTTTGCCGACGCCGGGATCACCGATGAGCACCGGGTTGTTTTTGGTGCGGCGCGAAAGCACTTGAACGATGCGACGAATTTCTTCGTCGCGCCCGATTACCGGATCGAGTTTGCCGCGCTCCGCTTCAAGCGTCAGATCGCGCCCGTACCGCTCGAGCGATTTGTACGTGCCTTCGGGGTCCTTGGTCGTCACGCGCTGGTTGCCGCGCACGTCCCGCAGCGCTTGAAGCAGTTTATCTTTTGTTAAGCCGGCATCTCGCAGGAGACGACCCAGCGCGCCGGAGGATTGCGCCATCGCCAAGAGCACGTGCTCGACCGAGACGTAGTCGTCTTGCAACGCTTTGGCCTCGTTCTCTGCAGCGCTCATGATCCGCGCCAGCTCCGGCGACAGCGTCACTTGCGCCGAGTCGGCGCCCGCACCGCTCAGCCGTGGAAGCTGGCCTATCGCCTCGTCGACCCGACGGGCGAGCGCCTTGGGATCGGCGCCGGCCTTCGCCACGATATCGGGGGCAATGCCACGCTCTTGCTCGAGCAACGCCGCCAGCATATGTTCGGGCGCGGTCTGCGTGTTGTGTTCGTGCAAAGCACGCGCATAGGCGGCGTTAAGCGCGTCGCCGACGCGCTCCGTCATCTTCTCTACGTTCATGTTTCGATTATAAGACAAGGCAAGGTAACGCGGTAGTTGGAGGAGAGACCGCCAGGAGCCTGGTCGCACCGAAGGAGCGTGGCGTCCAAAGCCGTAAGGCGGCGGTCGGATGCTCGACATCGCTAGCGGCGCCGTGCGCGCCTATTACTTGTTTGACGTCGCCGACACCATCGATCTGGGCAAGACCAGTGCCCTCGGCGTCGAGAGCCGCGCGCCTGCCGCATTGCCGTTGCGCCTACACGCGCCCCCATATCTTCAGTTTCCGGTCCCACCGCTCGTCGCGAACTTGCCGGAGGCCGATTTCGACGGGCTCCGTTGTTCCGTACGGCTGAAGATGTACGACTACGGTGTCGTTTCACTGCGATTGAGTTTTTCTGCCGGCGGAACGTGGAACGACCTTCTGTCGACCGTCGAGCGCGCGCGCAGCGACGAGTCGATTGCGCGCTTCGCCGAATCCACCGCGGCGCGCATCTGCGACGAGTACGCCCAGGCCTTGGACGACCGTCACGCCGCCCTGATTGAGGATTATCTCATCATCGAGATCGATCGCTTCGAGGAACCCGTCGACGCGGAGACCCTTTTAGACGACCATTCCGCCGCACTCGCGGGCCTCTTGCTCGGCGAGCGCAAACGGCTCGCCGCGACGGAGGCCGAAGAGGCCTTGCGAATGCGCTTCTCCTATCACGAGGACGACTTGACGATCGTGCAATGGGATACCGCGTTTGTCTACGACCGCAAGGAGAGCGCGCGCGCCATCGACGATATTTTGGAGTTTGCAAACTCGCAGCTGCTCGAGCTGCGCACCTACGATGCGCTGCTCGACACAGAGCTCGACGGCATTTATAAAATGCAGCCCGGCGGTCCGCCGCGCTCGCTGCGAGGGCAGCGGGAGGCCGAACAGGCTGCAACGCTGCGATACTTGATCGTGGACGTCCTAGAGCTCACTGATCGCTCGAGCAACGCGCTCAAGGTCGTCGGGGACGCCTACTACGCGCGCATCTACCGGGCCGCTGCAACGCGGCTAGGCCTATCGGATTGGCAGCGCCAGATCGACACCAAGCTCGCGAGCGTCGGCGAGATGTATCGGTTCTTTAGCGATCAATCGCGCAGCCGGCGCGATCAATTCCTCGAGGTGACGATCGTCGCGCTGGTCGCGATCGAGGTCGTGATCGGCATCCTGACGCTGCTGCACCTCTAGCGTTCGCTCCTACGGGCACGCGGGCCAACGGGTTTGCGTCGAATACGGTGACTCGATCACGCAACTCCTAGGCTGCGGCGGAATTAACGGCGGCGGCATCTTCACTCTGACCGGCAGAAGCAGCTTCTCTGCGGCTTTATTCCAAATATTGCCCGCCAGCTTCACGGGACCGCAACCCCCTCCGTTCCAAAAACTCGACTGCGTGCCGTCTCTGCGAACTTCGGTAGCGACGTTGTCGGAAACGGTAACCGGCCCACACGCAACCCCCTTGTATTGATTCCAAACGTATATCGCGGTGTTTCCCGCGCCTTTTACAGGATTTCGATTGATAACGCGATTGCGCTTCACGATTTGCGTCGCCCCACTCGCTATACCGATCCCGCATCCCCCGGAATTGACGACCCGGTTATCGATGATTCGCACATTATTCGCGCCGTCATCGGCAATGAGTCCGCAGCCCGACGCGCTATGGCCGCCGGTAACGTAATTTTCTTGGGCGACGAAATTCGAGCCCTTACCGAAATTTATCGAATCCTCTTGATCGTCCGGATATAAGAACCGTCGCGCATTGCGACTACTCAGCGTATAATTGTTCCGGACAAAAACGTTGCGTACGTTCCAAGCTTGCACGTTTTGACCGCGCGGGAACGGCCCGCGGGGATTCAGAAGAAAGTTTCCCACGACGGTTAGCTTGGAAACGCCCTGCGGCGCCTCGACGTTCGACTCACCGTACGCGATCACATTACCTCGAATGACGACGCCCGAAGAGTTCTCCACGAGAACTCCGTCGTTGCGATCGCAGCACCCCTTACTGCGCGTCTGCGGGTGGATGAAGCTGTCGTAGATTCGAATGGTATTGCTGCCTCTCACGACGATGCCGTTTCCGCCGCACGGCCCGATCTCCGATGTTTCAATCGTGATGCCGGAAGAATCCGTAACCTCGAGACAATCATGTGCTCCGGAGACAATTTGCAGACCTTTGTAGACTCGATCGTGCTGATTCCTAATGACGATCGGGCCGCCAACCAGAGGCCGGACCGCCGGCGAAACCGGGTTAATCGTTGGAGTGCAGCCGGACGCTATGGACGACAGCAGAGTCAAAAGGAGCAAAGGGTGCCTGGTCATCTAGATAGGTTCGACAGATTCGCGGCGAATCTCGCTCGGGTGAGCACCGGCCGCTGGGTTCCGATTCCAGATACGCATCGCAGCCTCTGGCCTGGAACGACTCCAGCCGCAGAAGTGGCTGATGGCGATGTTTGGCTCACTGCATGGTTGCGTCCGCGCAGCGGAGGCGAGCTCGATGTCGAGCACGCACGCGCGCTCGGCGCGACGCTGCCTCCGGGGCGCGCCTACGCGAGCCGCCCGGACCTTGCGGCGCAAACGACGTCCGATCCAAAAGACGTCGACGTCTTACAGCGTTATTGCGCGACGTTCGGCGTCGAAGTCGTGGCGACGCACTGGCGGTCGGTCGTTTTGAGCGGACCGATACGCAAACTGATCGAGGCTTTCGGAGCGACGACCGCAATCTACGAGACCCCCGACGGCCGGCGGTTCCGGCTTCGCACGGAATCCTTGCACGCGCCTCCCGAGATCGCCGCGATACTGCGCGGGCTCTTTGGTATCCACCAGTGGCCCCGTTCGCATGCGGTCGGCACGCTGCATGGCGACGTGACTCCGCTTTCCGCTCAACAGGTAGCAGCCCGCTACGAGCTTCCCAATGCAGACGGTTCGGGCCAAACCGTCGGCGTTCTACAGCTGCGCGGCGCTTTCAGACCCGACGATTTCACGAAGTGCATGCAGGATCAGGGCGTTGCCGCGAAGCTCCCAACCGTTAGACGCACCGATAACGCCGAGCTGACGCACGACATCGAGACCGCGAAGGACGTCGAGTCGGCCATCGACACGCAGATCGTCGGAGCGCTGGCACCCGCGGCGCAGATCGTGATCTATGCGGCACCGGACGACGAGCGCGGCGTGCTCGACGCCATCCGCACTGCGTTGTTCGATGACGAAAACCGACCATCGATTCTTTCGATCAGTTTCGGATTTCCCGAGTTCTTGTGGACGCCGGTAGCGCTTGCGATTCTCGACGAGCTCTTCGCCGTTGCCGCACTGCTCGGCGTCAGCATCTTCTGCGCGTCGGGCGACAATGGGGCCGAGATGGATTACGATGGCAAGCCGCACGTCCTGGCTCCCGCGTCGAGTCCCTTCGCGCATGCCTGCGGCGCGACCGATATCTCGACGGGCTCAGAGATCGCCTGGAACAAAACGGGCGGCGGATTCAGCGAACGCTGCGGCGTTCCACCTTGGCAAGGCGTGGCAACTTCGGTTGCCGGCGGTTACCAAGTCCCGCCGGGGCGAGGCCTTCCCGATTTCGCAGCCCAGGTCGTGCCTGGTTACACGGTGTTCTTTGAGGGCACGAAGTTCGCGATGGGTGGGACGAGCACGGTCGCGCCGATGTGGGCGGCACTTGCCGCGCGGCTCAACCAGCGCCTTGGCCATTCAATCGGATTCTTCGCGCCGCTACTTTACGGAGCAACCGAGGGCGCGATCTTTCGCGACGTGACGGTTGGAGGCAACGATCGATACCATAGCACCGCTGGATGGAATCCGTGCGCCGGATTGGGCGTCCCGATCGGCAGCGCCATCGAGCGCGCCCTCGGGGGATCCAGCCCTTAACAAGTTAGATGCCGACGCACGCCAGCGCGTCGTCATGGAACGCCTGACTCGCGGCCTTGTACTTGCCGACGGCGTGCGACAGACGCGCCTTGTCGCAGCCCGGCATCGCCATCAGCTTCTGATGGAGGTCATCGATCGAGCGTTTGTGCGCTTCGAGAGCGGCGGCCGCGTCGGCTTTTGCATCGGACATGCTACGTTACTCCTTCCGGCGGCGGAGCCGCCCGGTTGCTGGTAAGCTCGTGTATCGCCGCGGCATGGGCGAGCGCCTGCTCCTGCGTCAGGTACGCTCCTTGGCTCATCCGGCGCGTGAGCTCGTCGCCGGCGTAAACTTCACGAAGTATCGCGATCAAGCGCTCGTGCCCGTAACGCTCGGTATATTGTCGCACCTCACCGCGCGAACCGTACGCGGCGTCGGTGAAGCCGGCGAGCGCGACCGCGCGCTCGTGGTCCGCAAGCAGCGCAGCGAGCAAAGCGTAATTCTGGAGCGCTATGTGCAGCCATCCTGAGTGGGACCTGTCGTGCACGTCAAGAGCGTCACGCAGATGGCCGCGAGCCGCGTCGAGGTCTCCGGCGGCCATGGCGTAGGCTGCAAGATTTGAGGACAGTAGAACGAGATAAACAGAGTTCAGAGCAGCGTAGGCGTTCTCGGCCTGTCGCGCGGCCGCGCGGGCGCGCTCGACGTGTCCGGTCGCAAACTCGAGCTCGCCGAGGTTCAGCAGTGCGCTGGCATGCGCCTCGCTTCCCGGCCGCTCCAAGCGTGCGACCTCCGAGAACCGCCGGCGCGCACGATCGATTTCGCCTCGTTGGAGATCGTTCACCGCCCATATGCGCAGAACCGAATTTGCCGTGATTCGCGACAGCGACTTCGGGCTTTCATACGCCTCGCGCAGCACGCGCTCGGCTTCTTCGAAGCGCCCCGCCGATCGGTAACAAGCGCCCAAGGTAGCCAACGCGCGAGCGATCTCGTTTGCATCGTTCGTCGCGCGCGCAACCTCAACGGCGCGCAGTGCGGTTCGCTCGGACGTGGCGACCGGCCGACCGGCCTGATACTCGAGGACGGCGTAGTGCCGAAGAATGCGCGAGTGGACGAACGAATTCGGCATAGCGTCAACGAGCTTTGCCGCGTGCTCGTACCAGCGAAGGGCTTCCTGCGCATTCGTTATGAGTTCCGGCCACTCAATATCGGCCAGCAGTGAAAGCCCGGTTGCCCGGTCGATCCCTTGAAATATCGTCCAGTCGATCGCGGCGCGGAGGTTATCGATCTCGGAGCCGAGCAGCCGTCGCCACTCCGCGTCTTCCAGCGCGTCGACGAGCGGCTGAAGTTCTCGCACAAACCCGCCATAGAAGCGCGCGTGTTTTTCAGCAATCGTTTGCGCTTCGCTCTCCTCGCGCAAGCGCTCGAGCGCGTACTCTCGTATCGAAAAAAGCATTCGATAGCGCCGGTCGTCACCGAACTCCTCGGTCGCCACGAGCGATTTGTCGACGAGCGCGGAGAGCGAGTCGAGCATGTCCAAATCGTCGGCGTCGCCGTCATCGCTGCAGATCGCGGCCGCCGCCTGCAGCGTCCAGCCGCCGGCAAAATGTGACAGACGCCTAAAAAGTGCGCGCTCCCGCTCGTCGAGCAGATCGAAGCTCCAGTCGATCGTGGCCCGCAGCGTCTGCTGGCGCGGCAGCGCGCTGCGGTCGCCTCCGGTGAGGACGCGGAAACGTTCGTCGAGCCGTTGCGCGAGCTGCTGTGGCGAGAGAACCTTGACCCGTGCTGCGGCGAGCTCAATCGCCAGTGGAAGGCCATCCAACCGGCGGCAGATGTCCGAAACGAACCGTGCGTTTTCGTCGGCGAGCGCATAGCGTGCGTCGGCAGCACGCGCGCGATCTGTGAAGAGCGTCATCGCCGCCGGTAGACTTAACGAGGGCAACCGGAAGACGTGTTCGCCGGCGATGCTCAGATTTTCGCGACTGGTTGCCAGAACGTTCGTCCGCGCACCACCGCGCAAGATGCCGGCGGCGACGCGGCGCACCTCGTCGATCACGTGCTCGCAGTTATCGAGAATCAAAAGGAGTTGCCGCTGTTCGAGAAACGTCAGCAGCGTCTCCAGTAGCGGGTGATTGGGCACCTCTCGAACGCCGAGCCTTTGCGCGATCTCGGCAACGACCAGCGAGGGGTCGGAAAGCGGCGCCAGGTCGATCAGCCAGACACCGTCGATGAAACGGTCGAGAAGTTCCGCGCCGGTTTGGATCGCGCACCGCGTCTTGCCTGACCCCCCCATTCCGACCAGCGTCACCAGACGGTGTTGCTCCAGCAGCGCTTCGATCTCGAGAAGCTCGTTCTCACGGCCCACGAAAGAGGTGATCTGCTGCGGCAGGTTATTCGGCATATGTTCGATCGAGCGAAGCGCGGGGAAGCTTTCGATCAGATCGGGCGCCACGAGCTGATAGACGCGTTCGGCGCGGGTCAGATCCTTGAGCCGATGGGCGCCGAGATCGCGCAGATCGTTTTCCGGGGGTAAAGCATCCTGCACGAGGTCGGCCGCTGCGTGCGAGACGAGCACCTGGCCGCCATGACCGATTGCCAACAAGCGCGCCGCGCGATTAACGGCAGAGCCAAGGTAGTCTCCGTCGCGTTCTTCCACGTGGCCGGTATGCACCGCCATGCGCACGAGCAGCCCACCGACGCTGGAAAAGTCTTCTGCGGACAATGCTTGCTGTGCGGCGCGTGCTGCCGCCAAGGCGGTAGTCGCCATCTCAAACGCGCTGCAAAACGCGTCGCCGATGGTCTTGAAGACGTAGCCGCCGCGCGCTTCGATTGCGTCGCGCACCAGAGCATTGTGACGCGCTAATGCGGCGCGCATCGCGTCGGGCAGGCGTTCCCATCGCTCGGTGCTTCCTTCGATGTCGGTGAACAGAAACGTCACCGTACCACTGGGCCGCGCAGAAGCCGGTGATTCCATGCTTACGGCATCCTCACGCGACTGCATCTTTGACGCTCGCAGCAAACGGCCTCGCGTCGGCGAGGCCGTTGTTGCGAGCCACCGACGCTCGGTTATTCGGCGCTCGACGGACGAGCCGCCGCACCCATCGGTTGCACGAGGGTCGGGTCTGAGGCGGTCGTTCCGCCGGTTCCACCCGACCTGAAGGAGTACCGTTGCCCCTGCGCCGCCGAGACATTCGCTCCCCACAAGAACTTGTTGCTCTTGTCGAGGCCGATGCCGAGGATCTGTCCACCGTACGGCGCAAGTCCATAGCGCAGCGACGCTTCGCCGTCAAGCGGATTCAGCCCGTAGACGTTGATCTTGCCGTACGCGGGATCGTTAACCACGAGCTCATTCTTCTTGTCGACGATCATCCCGCCGGGCGAACCGTAGCTGATACCGCTGAGGGCCGTGCCGACTTCGCCGGAAGAGATCGGCGGGAGGAAGAGCGTTACGTAACCGCAGTAATTGTTACTGTAGACGTTACCCTTGCCGTCGGTCGCCAGCCAGTACACGCTGCCGCACGGATCGGTGATCGTGAACGAAGGGGAACACGCGTTTGGATAACCGCACGCATCGAAGGGCGGTGTGAATTCGTCGATGTTGGGCGTACCGTATGCGGCGACGTAGACATTCCCTGACATATCTTGCACGACGTCGGAGGCCGCAGTGCCGACCTTGAACTGCCACATCGGCACGGACGCGCTGGTCAACGGCGTCTTAAAGGCGACGGCCGTCCCGTTTCCCGAGTTTGCCACGAACAAGTCTTCGTAGTAAGTGCCCGATACCGGCTGTACCCAAATGCCCATCGGATTGGAAATGCCGGTGGTCGTCACGGTGCAGGCGATGCTGCCGCCGCTCGCGCCGAAGCTGTCGATTATCGAATTCTGATAATCGGAGAAGTACAGCGCGTTACCGGCGCAGCGGTCGGGGCGCACGCGCCCGTGCGCCGGCCGGAGGTTCTTCTGCGGAAGGGCTTGGCTCGCAGTCGCTGCGCCGCCAGAAACGGCGGCCGGACCAAAGGCCGACGAGGCGCCGGCGCTGCAGCCGGCCAGTAACAGGGCCGCGACGATTGCACTCACGGCGTGGGAGATCGTGCGCAAGTTTGTCATTTTCAGTGCTCCATTTCTTTGAAAAGTGTCCGCTAGCGCGGTTGAGCGCAGTATCGCGCGGCAGGGCCGCAAGCAGAACGGACGCTCACGAGAGGCGACCCGCACAAGTTGACGTCCGTGCAGGCTGAGGGGTCGCCGTGCCGCTGGGAGAAGGTCATGCTGGCATGTCGCGCTTCGGAGCGTTGCTGCGGCAGCACCGCAAAGCCGCCGGGCTCTCCCAGGAGTCGCTGGCCGAACGCGCGCGAATGAGCGTCGAAGGCGTCAGTGCGCTCGAACGCGGCTATCGCCAGACGCCGCAGCGCCAAACGATCACGGCCCTGGCCGAGGCCCTCGATTTAGCCGACGACGCCCGGCGCGAGTTCGAAGCGAGCGCGCAACGTGCAGAGACGGAACCTGCTGCCGAGTACAGCGACGAGGCGCGCTTACCCGTCGCCCTCTCCGCCTTCATCGGCCGTAAGGGCGAGATCGCCGAAATCGGCGTCGGCAAAACGCAGACCGCGCTTCGCGTGGCCGGAGACTTGCGCGGCAGCGGCATTTTCGGCTCTCGCTTCGTCGGGTTGGCGACCCTCGACGCTTCCGGCGCGGTCGTCGAAGCGATCGCTTCGGCACTCAGTGTGCAAGAACAGACGGGGCACTCGTTGGAGCGCGCGCTGCTCGCGCATCTCCGCAACAAGAATTTTGCGCTGGTGCTCGACAACTGCGAGCACGTCATCGACGGCGCGGCCGCGGCTGTCGCCGCGCTTTTGGCCGGCTGCCCACGACTACGCGTCCTGGTCACCAGCCGCGAGCCGCTCAAAGTAAGCGGCGAACGCATTTTTCGTTTGCCGTCGCTGCGAATGGACGAAGCGGTCGCGCTCTTTACCGATCGCGCCCGCGCCGTCGATCACGTGTTCACGCTGACCCCTGAAAATGAGCCGGTGGTCGGCGAGATCTGCCGGCGCCTGGACGGCATTCCGCTGGCGATCGAACTGGCGGCAGCGCGGATCAATCTCTTGTCGGTAAAGACCCTCGCCGAGCGGCTCGACGATCGCTTCCGGATCCTCAGCGGCTCCGATCGCACCGCGCTCGCGCGCCAGCAGACCATGCGCGCAACGATCGACTGGAGTTACGATCTCCTTTCGCCGCGCGAGCGGGAACTCTACGAGTGGCTCTCAGTTTTCACCGGTGGCTGCACGCTCGAAGGCGCCGTCGCGGTTGCCCCGCCGGAACCGGAATGGGAGGGAGAAATGCTGGATCTCCTCTCCTCGCTGGTCGACAAGTCGTTGCTCACCGTCGATTTTTCGGGAACTCGGCCGCGATATCGCTTTCTCGAATCGTTTCGGCAGCATGCGTACGAGAAGCTCGTGACTCGCGGTATCGAGGCCGTTGCCCGCCGTCACGCGCACGCGTCGCTCGCCGTCGCGCAACGGCTCGAGCGTGCACACGATTGGAATCCGGAGGACATCGAACCAGAGCTGGAAAACGCGCGGTCGGCGATCGAATGGGCGATCACCGCCGGCGAAGCTTCGCTTGCCACCCGAATAGCTTGCGGACTCACGCCGATCTGGCGCACGAGTCGCGGCAATGCGCAACCCCGGCGGTGGCTCGAAACACTACTTCCGAAACTCGACACGCGCGCGGAGCCAGAGATCGCTGCGTACGCGTGGCGCGCACTCGCGTCGCTTCAGCAGGGAAGGCAAAAGATCGAGGCGGCCGAGCGGGCCATTGCGCTAGCAACGGCATGCGAAAACCCTGCGGACCGCGTTGCCGGGATTTGTCTGCTTGCCTTCGGTCTTATCGACGCGGGTCGCCTCGACGACGCCGAATCGGCAAACGCGACGGCGACGGCCATCTGTCGCGAGTGCGACCTACTCGAGACGCGTTGCTATGCCTCCTCCGTCGAGGTGCGTGCATTCGTTGCCGTGCGACGGGGGCGCTTCGAGGAAGCAAGGAGGTCGTATGCGGAGGCGCTCGCGCTGACGCTGCGTTTTGGTAGTGCCGTCGGCGCGACGAGCCTGCGCCACAACCTTGCAGAGCTCGAGCTACTTCTCGGGAGTGCGCAGCGGGCAAGCGAACTCGCAACGGCTGCCGCAGACGGCGCGCGCCGCATGCATTTTAGTCGTTTCGAGTCGATCTCGCTGACGAATGTGGCGGCGTGCTCGTTAGCGCTCGGCGACGTCGACGGCGCCCGGCAGGCGGCTCACGATGCGCTGGAGCTCGCGCAGGGCGCCTACCCGTGGGCCTTCATCGTCGCGGTCCAACATCTCGCGACCGTCGCGGCCTTGCGCGGTGAACCGCAGGCGGCCGCGCGCCTCCGCGGTTACGTGGATGCGTGGTATCGCGCGAAAGGCTGCGAACCCGACGTCGCTGAGGCCCGCAGCTACGAAACGTTGATAATGGCCCTGCGCGAACGGCTTTCCCAGGCGCAGATCGACGGGCTGAGCGCAGAGGGAGCAATGCTCTCCGAAGAGCAGGCGACGCTCGAAGCGCTCGAACTCTAAGGCGCTTCCGGCGCGCCTTTTTTTCGCAGCGTTCGATAATCGCCGTTGCGGATTGTAACACCGTGAGTGTCGAGCCATTCGAGCAATGGAACGGCATACTTGCGGGACGTTCCGAGAAGATCGCGGAACTCCGCCGCCGTCATGCGCCCCTTTTCGTTCAAGTGGGCTTCTACGCGTGCGCGAACGCCGGCGATCTGAGAACCGCGATAGAGATCCTGGCCAACTTTCACCAGCGCTCCGCGCGCGAGCATGGTATCGAATGCTTTGGAGATGCCGCCCAGATGGGCGAGCTTGACGGCAGCCACCGCATCGGTAAAGGAAATCGGCAAGAACGGGTGGCCTTCGTCGAGGGGAACGAGATTGTCGAAAAACGCTCGTTGCTCCGCAGTCAGCGTCGGCCGATAGCCGAGCGTCGCATAGTAACCGTCGCGGTTGACCAGCCTTCCCTCTTCGACGAAATGTCCGAGGACTCGCACGAGCAACGTTTCGGGCATCCCAAGCCCGCGAGAGAGCGCGATAGAAGTCACTCCCATTGCCCACGGCTCGTCGAGGTGCGCTTTGTCGAGCTGGGCCAGCGCGCGAGCGAGCAACGACGACGCAACCGCTGCGCTCACATAGGCGCGTGGTCGCGAAACCGCGACGACGTCGCCGCATTCGACGAGTCGCTCGAGCGTGTGCAGCGTTACCGCTTCGCGCAGATTAGCGGCAACCGCAATCTCTGCCGGTTCGACCGCATCGAGGCCGCGATCGATCAGCACCCCGAGTACCACCGCTTCCTCGGGGCTTTTGTCTTCGCCCGTGTTTGGGGACTGGGTGCCTTCGACGTACCCGCCGCCAAGCAACGTCATCGGCGACGGACGCCGCACAACAAACCGAACGCCGGGAAAGGCGACGATCGGCTCCCGCAACTGCAGCGTCGCGCGTGACTCCCGAGCGGATGCCAGCGGCTCCTGCGCGACGAGCGTAGCGAGCACTTCGGCCGAGCCGATGTAAGCTCGTACCGGCGTACGACGGCGTAACAGCGGCAATGCGCCTTCTAACGGAGTGAAACGCACGGCGAAGCTTTTGCCCGCCGAGAACTCTTGGCCGACGACGGCCTGACCTCGAGCGATCCCGTGGTGGTCGATGCCCGAAAGATTTAGTGCGACGCGCGAGCCTGCCTCAACTCGATTTCGAACCGAGCCGAAAACGCCGATGCTGCGAATCTGCGCCAACGCACCGCCGGGCTCGATTTTGAGCGCATCGCCGGTCTCGATGGTGCCTTGCATTAGGGTGCCCGTTACGATCGTTCCGAGACCAGGTAAGGTAAACACGCGATCGACCGGCAGATAGACCGGCGCGGAGCAATTGCGCGCCGGCATCTCCGCAAGCTCTCGCTGTAACAGTCGCCGCAGCGAATCGATATTCTCGCCGCTGAGAGCGGAGACCGGCAAAATGGGCACGCCCGCTGCAATGCTTCCGCGCAGCTGTTGCTCGATGCGCCGGTACGCACCTTCGCGCTGCGCGGGCTCTATCAGATCGATCTTGCTCGCAACGACGATGATGCGCTGCACGTCGAGAAACTGCGCAATGGCGAGATGCTCGAGCGTCTGCGGCATGACTCCTTCGCCGGCGTCCACGACGAGCAGCAAGAGTTCCATCCCGGCCGCGCCCGCCAGCATATTGTGGAGGAAGCGCTCGTGCCCCGGCACATCGACGATGCCCCCTTCGGCTCCGTCGCCGAAACGCAGATGCGCGAAGCCAAGATCGAGCGTCATGCCTCGCCTTCGCTCTTGCTCCCAGCGATCGGGATTCGTTCCGGTCAGCGCCTCAACGAGCGCAGATTTTCCGTGATCGACATGTCCCGCCGTTCCAACGACGTGCATTAGGAAGCTGTCGGGTAACGTGCCCGGATGCGGTAATCCGCCAGAATCTCGCCGGCCGCGCGGAAACCAGACTCCGCGCCGCCTTCCATAAAGCCTTGGTACGCGACCGAGGTATGCTCGCCGGCAAAATGCACGCGCCCTTGCCGGCGTGCTTCGTGTCCGGCAATCGTCGTGCATTGACCGACGAGCCAGCACGAGTAGCTGGCGAGGATGTTCGGGTCGGCTTGCGCGTTGCCGAAGGTCGCTTTGCCGTTCCAGGCGGCGGCGACACCCGGCCAGATTCGATCGAGTTGTTCGAAGAACTTGTGCGCGTGCCGGCCCACCGCAGCCGAATCCTCGATGCGCGCGTACGGCATGGACGGCGTGTCGAGCATGGCCGGCGCCGCCGCGGTGAAGGCTTCGATCAGGCCATCGAAGCCGCGCTGTCCCAGAGAAAAATCGAGCGCGCTTTGCACCCGCAGCGTCGTCCAGATCTGTCCCGTCGTCGGCTCGGGCCAGGGGTGCGAAGCCCGCATCCACGCGCGCGTGTCGAACTGCAAATGCAGCTTCGTGTGATAACCATAGCCGAGGTTGTCGATGGCGTTGATCTTCGCGGAATCGAAGTTCGCGCCTGAGTAGTCGAGAGCGCGCAATGCAATAAACGGAAGCGCCAGCACGACCCGGTCGGCCCAGACCGTTTCGTTCGATCCGAGATGATCGAATCGGAGTTCGTACGATGCGCTGCCGGCGCGCCGAATGCCGAGAAGACGGCGATCGAGGCGAACGCTGCCGGCCGGAAGCGATGCGGCAATTGCCTCGGGGAGCGCCTGGCTTCCGCCGGCTAAAATGTAACGCTGGTCGGAGTACCCGAGTACGTTCAGCTCGTGATTTTGGGCGTACCAGCGTTGCTGGCCCAGCTGCATCACGAGATTGAGCGCGCTGAGCTCTTCGATTTCGCGACCATACTCATTGCGATACGATTGCGCGATCAACCGTCCAAGTTGTCCGTCCAGCCCGCTTGGAACGTACTGCTCGATCCATTCGCGCATACTCATCGCGTCGAGCCGGCGAGCAGTTGGCGTTGCCGTGGCGTAGGTCGTCAGCGGATCGACCCGAGCGAGCTGCGCCTGCAATATCGGGTAGATCTTGGAGAAGTCCCGATCCGCCTCGGTCATTGGGTAATAGCGTCCATCGAGATAGCACGTATCGCGCGCGCCGGGCGGACGAGCTGCGTACGTATCGAGCAGCCGCAGATTGAATCGGCGAGCGAGGCCGCGAATGTTGAGATGGAGCGAGTCGACCATCGCTCCGCACCACTCGGTATGCTGGCCCTGTGCCCAGTAGCGCCGTTCCGAATGCATTCTGCCGCCGACGCGCGAAGCAGAATCGTAGACGATGGCGTCGATTCCGGCGTCGCGGAGCCGAAGCGCCGTCACCAACCCCGCGATTCCCGCCCCGACGATCGCAACGCGCTCGCGGCCGCGCGCCGCGGAGGTCCCGCAAGCCGCAAACTCCGGCACCGCCGCTGCTCCCAGCGCGGCGACTCCCAGCTTTACGACGAAGTCGCGCCGTTTCACCGACTACTCACTCGGATGACACTACAACTTGACGTTCAAGTCGGCAAAGAAACCAAACGGCTGCAGCACCGACGAGATGCCGACCTCGGTAATGTTGTAGAACGTACCATAGGGATAGCGCAGTTGCGCGGGTGGATTCTTGACGAAGTTTCCCGACGGCGCGAGAATATTGGAGGGGAGATTCGAGTAGACGCACGTCACCGAGTTGTCCCAGGCGAAGGCGCGCTGGAAGCAATGATTGTAGAGATTGACGGCCTGCAGCGTCAGCGTCACGTTCGGCGTCAAATCGTAACTGGTTTGCAGATTAAGCGAGAGCTGTGCCGGCTGCATGAAGGCGCCGAGATTGTCGAAATGCCCGCTATACGGATCGGGAAGGAAGATGGCGCCGATCGCGCCTCCCGGACAACTGACTCCTGGCGTCGACGGCGTCTTACTAGGCTGCGACGAGCACGATTGGGGCACGTACCCGGGCCAAACCAGCGGCGACCCGTAGTTGGAGCCGTTCTCATAATGCAGCGAGGGCGTAAGCGCGTACCGCCCATGGCGATAGTTTACGATCAACGAGGCGACGTCGGGCACTTCATACCCGTTGGCGGCATTGAACGCACTTGGAATTACATCGTACGGCGTGTACCACGCGCCGGTATTGAAGAGCGGCTGCAAGGCGCTGCGGTAGTAAGGGTTGGGAATTTTTAACGTGCCTTGGTTTTTCGTGCCCGATTGCGTGTTCCGCAAAATCGGCGCCGCATTGCCGGAATCGGTACCGTCTCCGCAGGCCTGCCAGTTCCCCGAGTTTTTCGTCACACCGGCACAGGCCGACGTGTACGAGTTGTAGAGCTCGATCTGTGCGTTGAGCGCGTCGATGACGCTCACGCCGTTGATCGGATTGAAACGGATTTGGTTCTCCGTGTGCGTATAGGAGAGCATCTCGGAGAGACCGTCCCGGTTGAAATCGCCGTATTGCAGCGAAAACTCGGCCCCGTACGAACGCTGCGTCCCGACGTTGAGGCCCGCTAACGTTCCCTCCACCGGATTGATCGCCTGAAATTGGAGCTGGTTGCTCGTATCGCGATAGAAGGGCGTCACCTTATACGAGAGCTTCGTGCCGCGCACGTGCTTCTCGAGTGAAAGGTCGAAGTTGTCCGACGTATCCGGATAGATGTTGTGGTCGGGCGTGTGGTACCCGTACGGATAAAACTGGGAGATGAACGACGCCAGATTCTGCTGATAGGTGTTGTATTGGTAGTACGATGAGCCTTCGGCGCGCGCGTACTTGCCTGCCGATCCGCGAATGACGGTGTCGGGGTCGATCGTGTACGTAAAAGAGGCGCGCGGTTCGAAAACGTTGGCAACCTGTGTGCCCGCGCCGACGTTGTAGAGACCGGCGCCGGGAACGCTCATCGCTTCGAAACCGGGCGCGCAGCCGCCGAAATCGCCCTTTTGGGAATTCCACGTCCATTGCGGCGCTTGGCCGGGGGCGCCGCAATGCTCGTCGTTATAGGCGTCGAACCAGAACTGGCGCGCCGGATAGCCATTTTCCAAGTTGTTGGTATCGTAGGCGAAACGGTCGAAGCGCGCGCCAATATTGACGACGATTCGATCGTTGGGTTCCCACACGTCCGTCAACGCCGCCGAACCGAACCGCGGCGTCACGTTGTCGACCTGCGCGCTCTCGCCGTTCTCGGTCATCATCCAGCGAGCGCCGGCCCGGGCCGCCGGCGAGCCGGAAGGCGCGTACCCAGGCGTCAAGTTGAAATGATACGAGCCCTCACCCGGATAGCAGCCACTCGGCGACAAGCACCCGCCCTGGCTTCCCACGTCGAAACAACTCCACGGCTGTCCCGTTTGGTAGTTAAAGCACTTGCCGTTGGGTGTGCCGTAACTCGAAAGAATCGTGCCGAGTCCGGTCGGCGCGAGGCTCGTCGTAGCGGGATCGGTCGAGGAAAATCCCGCGTTGTACGTTTGGAGCTTTTGCGTCAGGTACGACGCCTCGGCCGTGATCAGATGTTTCGAGGAGAGTTGATTGGAGTAGATGGCGGTCGTACCGTAACCGTGCTCGAGCACCTCATAATCCGCAGGATCCGAACCGAAGACGAGCTGCGCGCTGTTCGGTCCGTTGATGAACCAGTCCGAATACGCGCCGTAGACGAGCGCGCGTAGATACGAGTGGGAGTCGAAGTTCTTTTGGTATTGCAGCTTTTCGATGGAGTACCCATTATAGTTGCCGTCGCGGTCGCTGGGACCGACGGGCGATCCGGGAGCGCGATCGACTGGGCTGCTTGGAAAGAAGCCGGTCACGACGTCCTTGGGATCGGGGGCTTGCATCAGCGAGCCGCCATAGTACAGCGAATCCAGATATGGCATCGGATAGCCGATGCCGGTCTTTTTGCCGACGAGCGGCGTATAGCCGATGTCGTTTGCCGAGCTATAAAACTGCGCGGCAATGCCGCCCGTCACGTAAAGCAACTGCACGTCGTCGCGCAGCCCCGAGTCGCGATGCGGAATGCCGATATGCAGGTTGATCACGTTCTCGCGATCGAAGTCTGCCGCTTGGGCGTAACTATATCCCGGCTGCGCGATAAAGCCATAGTTCGGCGCTTTTCCGCCCGAGCCGTCCAGGATGTTATACACGTTGTTGTTGGTCGGAACTTGGAGCGGATAGAAATAGAGCGGCTCGCTGACGCCGCCGAATTGGTCTCCATAGCGAAACGTTTGATTCGTCCCCGACAACCCCACGTAATACGAGAACATGCGATCGGGTGTCGCTCCGGCGACTTCGACGGTGGCTTGATGGTAGAAGGCCGGCCCGCCGATGCCGGCGTCGACGCTCGCGTAGCCGGGAAAGGTTCCCGTCTTGATCACTTGATTGATGTAACCGGCAAGCCCCGAGGAGTTTGAGGTCGCCGGCGTGCCGCCGGTATAGACCTGAACTTCCTGATTTCCCAGCGACGTCAGCGTTGCGATCGGCGCGAGATCCGACTGGCGCGTCGTCGATATGCCGTCGAATTCATACGCGACTTGATCCACGTCGCCGCCCCGAATGTAGACGCTCTGGTACCAGCCTTGCTGATTCGAGGGAATGTTGACGCCGGGGGCGCTGGCGATCGCGCCGTACGCTTGCGTTAACGAGCCGGAACCCGAGAGCGTCGAGGCCGCCTTCTGCCCGGCAGAGTTGATCGAAAAGACGTCGCTCGTTACGCCCGAGTGCACCAACGACTGGACCGAACGTGAGGTCGTTCGCCCGATCGTCTTCAGCGTCTTCTGCAGCGTGAGCGCGACGGTCGCGGACTGGTCGGCCACGATCGTGATACCTGGCTGGGATTGCGGGTCGTACCCGGGCTTCGACGCGTTGACCGTATAGGTGTCGGGCTGCAGCGATATGAACGAGAACGCGCCGGCAGAGTCGCAAACGGCTTGTGCGGTTTGCGAGGGCGAAACGACGGTGACGATCGCCCCGGCGACGGGCGCGCTGGTTGCCGCGTCGACCACCCGGCCACGCAAGGTACCCGTCGTTCCGGCTCTCGCTCCAATAGGCATGGCAACCAGGATGACGAGCGCAACGATTCGCTTGAGCACGTGCCTCCTCGACGGCCAACCAGGGCCTCTAAAGAAGAGCGCCTTTACATGCGCCGAATGTAACTTCCTCGCCATCTCCAGAAACGACACGTGAAGCTTTGAACACCGTTACGCAGTTATCGCTCGAGGAGCGCCGCCACGACAACGTCGCGCGCGGCGTCGCGACCGCCCATCCGATCTGGGTGGAGCGCGCGGCCGGCGCTTTGCTGTGGGATCGCGACGGCCGTCGCTACCTCGACTTTGTCGGCGGAATCGGCACGCTCAACGCCGGCCATACGCATCCCAAAGTCGTCGCGGCGATCGCCGAACAGGCTGCCCGTTTCACTCACACGTGCTTTCAAGTCGCGATGTACGAGCCGTACCTTCGCGTGGCCGAAGAACTCAACCGGCGAGCCCCCGGCACGGCTCCCAAAAAGACGCTGCTGTTGTCGACCGGCGCCGAAGCGACCGAGAACGCGATCAAGATTGCGCGCGAGTATACGCGCCGACCGGCCGTCATCGCCTTTACTCACGGCTATCACGGACGCACGCTGCTGGCGCTAACCATGACCGGCAAGAATGCGCCGTACAAGCAGCATTTCGGTCCCTTTTGCAGCGAGGTTTATCACGCGCCGTTTCCATTCGAGCGGCACGGCATTTCGACGCACGATGCGCTGTTGGCGCTCAACGAGCTCTTCGAAGGCGTGGTCTCACCCGATCGGGTCGCCGCCATCATCATCGAACCGGTCCTCGGTGAAGGCGGCTTCGTGCCCGCGCCCGCACCGTTCCTCAAAGAGCTTGCGCGCATCGCGCGCGAGCGCGGCATCGTTCTGGTTGCCGATGAAATCCAAACCGGATTTGGCCGCACCGGGCGACTCTTTGCGTGCGAGCATTACGAGCTCGAGCCCGACATCATCACGGTCGCGAAATCGCTGGGCGGAGGGCTTCCACTGGCGGCGGTGGTCGGGCGGGCCGAGATCATGGATGCGCCCGAGCCCGGCGGCCTCGGCGGTACGTTCGCCGGCAACCCAGTCGCTTGCGCGGCGGCGCTCGCGATCCTGGAAATCATGGATGACAGTTTTTTTGCGCGGGCGCGCGCGATCGGTGCCCGCATCGATGCCGCGCTGCGCACCATGCAGTCGCAATTTAAAGAAATCGAGGACGTTCGTGGACTGGGAGCGATGATGGCGATGGAGCTTTCGCGCGGCGCCGAAGCGATCGTCGAAGAGGCTCGCCGGCGCGGACTTCTGCTCTTACTGGCGGGACAGCGCGACGTTATTCGGATACTCGTTCCGCTGGTCGTCAGCGACGCCGAACTCGACGAAGGCTTGGCGATCCTCGGGGCGGCCACCGCGCAGGTCTTCGCGCAATGACGACCGCCGGTGGAGAGCGAGAACGAGCCGTCTACGAGTACACGGAGCGTATTCTGGCGCTGATCGCGAAGGCAGATATATCTCCATCAGAAGCATCGTGGGTCACGCGCGAAACGGTCGACGCTTTTCGCGACCACGTCAATCCCGGATTTCTCGAGTACCGGAAAGCGACCGATGCACGCGAGGCCGGCGCGGTCGTCGAGTGGTCCGATGCCGGGCCGAACTCCTACCGAGATGTGGCCGGGCGGACGTATCTGGACTGTCTTGGCGGCTTCGGCATCTTCAACGTCGGTCATCGCCATCCAAAAGTCGTTAAAGCGGTCAGCGATCAGCTGCGGCGCCAGCCCCTACACAGCCAAGATCTGCTCGATCCGCTTCGCGCGATGCTCGCGAAGACGCTGTCGATGCTCGTGCCCCCTGGGCTGGACTTCAGCTTTTTTTGCAACAGCGGCACGGAAGCAGTGGAAGGCGCGCTCAAACTCGCGCGGGCCTTCAATCCTGCTAAACAGACGATCGTCGCGGCCACCAAAGGCTTTCATGGCAAGAGCTACGGTGCGCTCTCCGCAAGCGCCAAAGCGGAGTTTCGGCGTCCGTTTGGACCGATGCTGCCGAACATCGAACACGTGCCCTTCAACGATCTTTTCGCGTTGCGCGACATGATGACGTCGTGCCGCGCAGTCGGCGAGGACGTCGGCGCGGTCCTTTTGGAGCCGATCCAAGGCGAGGGCGGCGTAAACATCCCCGACGACGATTACTTGCCGGGCGTGCGCGCGCTTTGTGACGAGTTTGGCGCGCTCTTCATTCTCGACGAAGTGCAGACCGGCATGGGGCGCACCGGCAAGATGTTTTGCTGCGAGCATTACGGCGTCGCGCCCGATCTCATGTGCTTGGCCAAAGCCTTCGGCGGGGGCGTCGTACCCGCGGGCGCGGTTATCGGGCGGCGCGAGATTTTTTCGCGGCTCTTCGATAACCCGTTTCTCCACACGTCTACCTTCGGCGGGAACCCTCTAGCCTGCGCGGCGGCGCTGGCCACTATCAACGTGCTGATCGAGGAGCAGCTGCCTCAACGTGCGGCGCGACTGGGAGAGCACTTGCTCGCCGGAATTCGTACTGCCGTTGCCGGACACGAAGCGCTCGTCGCGGACGTGCGCGGCAAAGGGCTGTTGATCGCGCTCGAATTCCACAATCACGCAACCGGCTTCGAGCTTGGAAAGCAAATGCTCGACCGCGGCGTGCTCGTCTCCGGCACGCTGGTCAACGCGAAGGTCATCCGCATCGAGCCGCCGCTGACGATTCGCGAGGAAGAAGCCGATTATGTCTGCGGGGCGCTCAAAGAAAGCTTAGCCGCCTTGGATAGTCGATCAGAGCGTGAATCTAAATACGGTACCGTCTCCGGTTGAGCCGCCGGCGTAGGCCGTGCCGTAGATTCTATGCTCGCCATCCATGATGAGGTTGCCTTCGGGATCGTACCCATAGGGTCCGCGATCGAAGTTCCAAAGGATGCGCTCACTGTAGCCACGGCGCTTGCGCGCCAACTCGTAAAGGATCCCACCGAGGTGGGTGCCGCCCTGCTGCGTAGCTCCAAAGAGCTTGCCGCGAGGGCCGATGAGGACGCTACTCAACGGGTAATCGCCGTCCGAACCCTTTCCGAAATTCCAAACGACCTTCTCGGTGTAGGCGGCAGACGACGGCGTCAGTTTGAAGATCGTTCCGCACCCGTATCCATCGGCGCACGACGTGGCGCCACCGAAATAGGTCGTACCGTAGATGTCGCCGACCGAATCGAAACTCAAACCCGAACCCGGCGCCGAGCCGTCACTGGGATCGCCTCTGAAGTTCCATAGGATCTTCTCGGAAAAACCTGACTTCGCAGGAATCAGTTCGAAGACGATGCCGCACCCATGGCCGCATCCGTTTCCGCCTCCGCCTGCAGTTCCGTAGATCACGCCGCGCGGTCCCAGCGTCAGCGGGCCATCCGGATACTTACCGTCAAAGCCCGCACCGAAGTTCCAAATGGTGCTCTCGCGGTATTCCCGTCCCGCCGGAGTCAACTTGAAGACGGTTCCGTAGCCCAAGGTGCCGCCGACCTCCGTCACTCCGTAAAGCGCCCGGTGCGCGTCGATCGCCAATCCGCCGTCGGGAACCCCGCCGTCACTGGAGCTGCCGCCGAAGCTCCAAAGAACACGCTGCTGGATTCGGCCTTGGGTCGTGACGCAAAACGCCGTGCCGTACTTGTAGCGGCCTCCCCAAACGGTCGTTCCAAAGAGCTGTCCGCCTGCATCCATTACTAAACGTCCGCTCGGGCTGTCACCGTCGGGGCCTTTGAACCTCACCAGCGTCCGCTCGTGGTAGCCCGTTCCCGATGGCGTCAGCTCGAAAACGGTCCCGTCAAAGTCATCGTGTGCGCCGGAGCTCGCGCCGCCGTAGAGGTTTCCCTCAGCGTCGGCAATGACGCCTCCAAGCGGATCTGCGCCGTCGCTTCCGTTCGTAAAGGTCCAAAGTACCTCGATCGTCCCAACCGGTGCCTGCTGGCGGCTTGCTGCCGATGCCGCTCGCATCGGCGGCGGCGCGGGAGCAACGCCCGTACTCATCCCGTTGCACGCGACAAGGGCCGCAGCTATGAACGACGCTCCGAGGAAACGAAGGCTCAACAGTATCTCCTTCGGCCGGGTCGAACGGGTTACGAGAAGTAGGAGTATCGTTCCATGCAAGCTACGTCAGACATCGAATCCAGTTCTGGAGAAATTCTTCGGAATCTTCCGCGCATCGGCGGCATCATTCCCCTATTCGTCGGCGGCGAGTGGAGCCTTGCCGGCCAAGGCGGAACGCGCAAGCTCTACAACCCGGCAAACGGAGCTCCGATTGCGAGTATCGCCGAGGCGACCGAGGCCGACGCCGAGGCCGCAATCGCGGCGGCGCGCAAAGCCTTTGACGAGGGCCCGTGGGCCGCGACGAACGCCATGGATCGCGCAGCTCTGCTCTTTGCCGTCGCCGATGCAATCGACGCCCGTCGCGACGAGTTCTCGCGCATCGACACCCTCAACAACGGCAAACCGCTGCGCGAAACACAGTACGATGCCATCGATGCGGCCAACTGCTTTCGCTACTACGCCGGCCTCGCGACGAAGCCGCACGGACAAACCTTCGACGTGCCAGCGCCATCGCAGACCTTTACCGTTCGCGAGCCGATTGGCGTGTGCGGGCAGATCGTTCCGTGGAACTACCCGCTGCTTATGGCGGCGTGGAAGCTCGCGCCGGCCTTGGCTGCGGGCAACGTCTGCATCCTCAAGCCGTCGGAGCTGACGCCGCTCTCGACGATCGCCTTGGCGACGATCTTTGACGGACTCGCATTCCCACCCGGCGTGATCAACGTCGTGACGGGACCCGGCGCCACGGTCGGCCATGCCATCGCATCGAGCATGCTCGTCGACAAAATCGCCTTCACCGGCGGCACGAAGACCGGCCGAAGCATCATGCAAGCCGCGACTTCGAACCTCAAGAAGATTTCGCTGGAACTCGGGGGCAAGTCGCCCAACGTCGTCTTCGCCGACGCCGACTTCGAAACGGCGGTGGACTACGCGCTCTTTGGCATCTTCGCCAACGCCGGACAAGTCTGCTCGGCCGGTTCGCGACTGGTCGTCGAGCGATCCCTGCGCGATCGTTTCGTTGAGCGACTCGTCGAACGCGCGCAAAACATCCGCGTCGGCGACGGGTTCGATCCCCAAACGGAGATGGGCCCGATCATCTCACCCTTACATCGCGAACGAGTCGAGGCGTACATCGCAACCGGTATCGAAGAGGGAGCGAAGCTGCTCTGCGGCGGAGAGCGTCTCGGCGGTCCGCTTGCCGCGGGAAACTTCATCGCGCCGACGATCTTCGACGGAACGTCCCCGAACATGCGCATCGTGAAGGAAGAAATCTTCGGGCCGGTGCTCGTGATACAAACGTTCGACGACGAAGCAGAGGCCATCGCCATCGCCAACGACACGGTCTACGGTTTAGCGGGAGCAGTTTTCACTGGGGATGTCGCCAAGGCACATCGCGTAATTCGCAAGCTCCGCGCCGGGATCACGTGGATCAACACCTACCATCCGACCTACAACGAGGCGCCCTGGGGTGGCTACAAACAATCGGGGATCGGACGGGAACTCGGCACCTACGGCTACGACGCTTACACGGAAGTCAAACAGATCAACGTGAACCTCGACGTGGCGCCGTCCGGCTGGTTCGCAGATCGCCGGAGTTAAACGGGCACGTAAGCGCTCAACAGGCTCGCGATGACGAGCTGATCCTCCTCGGGAGCGATCGTACGCAGATCGAGGAGCAGACGGCCGCGCTCGATACGCGTTACGATCGGCGGTTCTCCCGCCCGCAGCCTCGCCGCGAGTTGCTGCGGCCGCTCCGACGGAACCGCAATCGCGATTGAAGCGATGCTCGCCTGGGGAAGCGCACCGCCGCCTAGATACGCTACGCTCTCGCCGGCCGATGCGCCGGGCAGCGCCCCTACATACGCCTTCGCGCGTTCGCTTAGCTCGTCGAGCGTTGCGGCGAGCTTTCGATAGAGCGGCAAACGCTGGCGCGCGGCGCGATCGCGGTAGCACCGCAGCGTTGCGCCGAGGGCCGCAATCGTCAGCTTGCCGACGCGCAGCGCGCGCAGGAGCGGATTATTACGAATCCTAGCAATGAGGTTCGCGCGGCCGGCGACGATGCCGGCTTGCGGGCCCCCGATCAGCTTGTCCCCCGAGAACGTCACGAGCGCTACGCCGTCACCGATCGTCTCTTGCACCGTGCGCTCGTGCGCGGCGCCGTACTCCGCAAGATCGCAGAGCGCGCCGCCGCCCAGATCTTCGACAACGGGGACTCCGGCACGCCGCCCAAGCATCACCAAATCCCGCGCGCTCGGATCGTGCGTGAAACCCTCGATGCGATAGTTTGATGCATGCATGCGCAGCAGCAGAGCCGTTCGCGGCGAGAGTGCCCGCTCGAAGTCTTCAATGTAAACGCGGTTGGTCGTTCCAACCTCGACCAGCTTAGCGCCGCTGCGTTCGAGCACTTCGGGCACACGAAATCCGCCCCCGATCTCGACGAGCTGACTGCGAGCCACGATAACCTCGCGGCCCTTCGCAAACGTATCGAGCACGAGGAACACCGCGGCGGCGCAGTTATTGACGACGAGCGCGTCTTGCGCGCCCGTAATCGTACGCAACGCCTCCCCGATGGCCGCGTGGCGCGAGCCCCGCTCGCCGGTTTCCAGATCGTACTCGAGATTCGAGTAACGGCCACCGAGATTCGCAACCGCCGTTACCGCATCGGCACTCAATGGCGCGCGCCCAAGATTCGTATGAAGGAGGATGCCCGTGGCATTGATCACGGGCGTCGGCGACGTGCCTCGCAAATCGTCCAGCCGTTCGCGCAGCGTAGTCACGATTGCATCGTATTCCTGTCCGTCACCAAAAAGCCGCGCGCGGCCAATTACCTCCTCGGCCGCGCGTCTGATCCGTTCTCGTCCCAGCTCCGCCTCGTACCCCGCAATGCTTTCATCGTTCAAGATCCTATGCATTGCCGGGATTCGGGTTCCCGATTTGGCCAAATCAAAAAACCCCGGGCGTACTTGTCGTCAGGCTACATGCTTGCCGAGCATCGACGTCACCGTACTTTCAGGAACGTAACCGACGATGCGATCGACCGGCTGACCACCCTTGAAGAGAATCAAGCAGGGGATGCCCGAGACTTGGTACTGCCCGGCGATGGAGGGGTGCTCGTCCGTATTGAGCTTGACGAACTTCGCTTTGCCGGCGTTCGCGGCTGCGACTTTTTCTACGATCGGCCCAAGCATGCGGCACGGCCCGCACCACGGTGCCCAGAAATCCACCAGAACGGGCTGGCCGCTCTGCAGCACTTCGGTCTCAAAGTTGGTTTGCGTAACCTCTGGTAATGCGCTCATATCTTTCCTAACACTCCTAGAGCTCGGGCTGTTGCGGCTCGCCGGTGATCTCGGTAATCTGCGCGGCCTGTTTTCCTAGGTTGGTAATGGCGATGACTTCTTCACCCCCGCCGAGCCGTTGCAGGCGCACGCCCTTGGCGTCGCGCCCCGTCTTGCGGATGTCGCGAACCTTAAGGCGAATAACCTGGTTGCCGGATGTGATCATCAGAACCTGGTCGTCGGGCGCGACGAGAATCTGGTCGATGACCTGTCCGATGTCGTCGCGCTGGCGTGCGAACGCCTTTACGCCCTTGCCGCCACGCGACGTATGGCGATACTCTTCGATGGGCGTCCGTTTGCCAAAGGCGAGCGACGTCACAAGCAAGACTTCCCTGCGCTCGTCTTCCACGACATCCATCGCGACGATCGTGTCGCCCTCGTCGATGGTCATCGCCTTGACTCCTCGCGCCGGCCGGCCCATCGGCCGCACGTTCTTTTCGTTGAAGTGCACGGCCATGCCCCGCGACGACGCCAGGATGATATCGCGGGAGCCGTTGGAAAGGTCGACCGCCAAGAGATCGTCGCTGGCATCGAGATTGATTGCCAAGAGACCGTTGCGCCGAACGTTTGCGAACTCTTCGAGCTTCGTTTTTTTGATGACGCCGTGCTTGGTGACCATGACGAGATACTGCTCGCCCTCGAACCGGTCGATCGGAAATGCCGCGGTCACCTCTTCGCCGGGCGGAAGCGTCAACAGATTGACGAGCGCAGTGCCGCGAGCTTGTCGCGTCGTGTCGGGGATCTCGTACCCCCGCAAGCGATAGACGCGGCCTTTATTGGTAAAGAAGAGGACGTGGTCGTGCGTCTTGGTGATGAAGAAGTTGCGCACGACGTCCTCGCGCTTGAGATTCGAGATGCCGGTCACGCCGCGTCCGCCGCGGCTCTGCGTTCTAAAAGTATCCAAGGTGACGCGCTTGATGTAACCACCGACCGTATACGTGACGACGACGTCGATGTTCGGAGTAATCTGCTCGATCGAGATTTCGTCTTCTGCCGGCTCGATGGCGGTGCGCCGCTCGTCGCCAAAGCGTTTCTTTACGTCGAGCGCCTCGGTCTTGACGACTTGGGCGACGCGGCGCGGGCTGCCCAGGATGTCTTCCAGCTCCGCAATCGACTTGATCAGCTCGGCGTATTCTTGCTCGATCTTCTGCCGCTCGAGACCGACGAGCGTCCGCAGTCGCATATCGACGATCGCTTGCGCTTGAATCTCGTCCAGCTCGAAGCGTGCCGATAACCGCTGCTTGGCCTCGTCGGTCGTTTGGCTACCGCGAACGATCTCGATGACTTCATCGATATTGTCGAGCGCGATGCGGTAGCCTTCGAGAAGGTGCGCGCGCTCTTGGGCCTTGCGAAGATCGTAGGCGGTCCGCTTGACGATCACGTCCTTGCGGTGCGCGATGAAGTGCTCGAGGAGCTGCTTGAGGCTGAGCACCTGCGGTTCGATCGCTACGGATCCGTCGGCACGAGGCGCACCGACCGGCACGAGAGCCAGCATGTTGAAGCCGAAGCTCGCTTGAAGCGGCGTGTGTTTGAAGAGCTGATTGAGGACGATCTTGGGAGTCGCGTTCTTCGATAACTCGATGACCACGCGCATGCCCTTGCGATTCGACTCGTCGTCCATCCGCGAGATGCCCACGATCCGCTTCTCGGAATACGCCTCGGAAACGGCCTCCAGGATGCGGCTCTTGTAGACCTGGTAAGGGATTTCTGTGATGACGATCTTGTGTTTCCCGCGCTCCTCGACGATCTCGGCCTTGCCGCGAATCGCAATCGAGCCGCGACCGGTCTTGTAGGCCTCGCGGATCGCCTCCTGGCCCAAGATCGTTCCACCGGTTGGGAAATCCGGCCCTTTGACGATGTCGCAGAGAGCGTCGTCGCTCGTTTGAGGATCGTCGATCAACGCGGCGATCGCGTCGGAAATCTCGTTGAGGTTGTGCGGCGGAATGTTCGTCGCCATACCGACCGCGATTCCGCTGGAGCCGTTGATCAAGAGCTGCGGCAAACGCCCCGGCAACACATTAGGCTCGACGCCTTGATTGTCGAAGTTTGCAACGAAAGGGACCGTCTCTTTGTCGATGTCGGCGAGGACGTCGAGCGCGGTCCGCGCTAAACGCGCCTCGGTATAGCGGTAGGCAGCCGGCGGATCGGGGTCGATCGACCCGAAGTTTCCGTGGCCGTCGACCAGCGGATACCGTAGTGTAAAATCTTGCGCCATGCGTACCAGGGCATCGTAAACCGAGCTGTCGCCGTGAGGATGATAGCTCTTGAGCACCTCGCCGATGATGCCGGCGCACTTGCGGTGCTGTTTGCTGGGGTCGAGCCCGATCTCGCGCATGGCGTAGAGAATCCGGCGCTGAACCGGCTTGAGGCCGTCGCGAACGTCGGGGAGGGCTCGTGAGGCAATGACCGACATCGCATACGAGAGATAGCTCTCTCGCATCTCATCTTCGACATTGACCTGCGTTACGGTATCGTTGTTCAATACTTACCTGTATTCATGAATAATGCCCTTCGACTCGGCTCCGGGCCCCACTCCACTCTAACTCTTCACTCCGAAGAGGCGACCTACGCATTTGCCGCGGCGTTTGCGAGACGCCTGCAGCCGGGCGACGTCGTCGCACTTTCGGGTCCGCTCGGTTCCGGCAAGACCACGCTGGTGCGAGCGATCGTGCAGACGCTACATGGTTCCGATCAAACCCTCAGCCCAACCTTCACGTTTTGGCACCGCTACGATGGTGATCCGCCCATCGACCACATCGATCTCTTTCGGATCGACGATCCACGCGAAGTCGTCGAGCTAGGCCTTGAAGAAGCGCTCCACGGCCACTCGGTCGTGTTCGTCGAGTGGTGGCGCAACGCGCCCGATTTTCTCCCGCCGCGCCGCTACGAGATAGAAATGGAAGGCGCCGGCGACAATCCTCGCACTCTTTACCTTCGCGAACCGGATTGAACGTTCTTGCCCTGGACGGGGCGCTGGGCGGCTTCTCCGCCGCGGTCGCTAGCGAAAATCGAGTGGCCTCCAGCGCGCAGGAGAGCGGGAACGTCGCACTCGAGCACGGTCTCGTCCTACTGCAGAAGGTCCTGGGCGAAGCCGCGATGCCGGCCGGAAGACTCGATCGTCTCGCCGTCGGCGTCGGGCCCGGCGGCTTTACGGGGTTGCGCATCGCGATCGCTTTTGCCAAAGCGCTCGCGGCCGCTTGGAAACTCCCGCTCGTCCCCATCTCATCGTTCGATCTGCTCGAGTTCGGCAGCAGTTTCGAACGCTGTCTTACCGTCGTCGTCGGCCGGCCGGGCATCATCTCGGCACGGTATCGCTGCGAGGACGAAACTAAGCGGGCCTCGGGAAGAATCGCCGAGGTACTCAACGAGCTGTTGCCGCAGGCCGGCGTTGGACTCAAATCGCTCGATGTCGTGGGCGCGTCGAAGGACGTGCTGGACGCACTCGCCGAACGCGGTACTTCGGTGCGCTCCGTCAATCCGGCAGTCACGCCCGCAGCCGCAGCAGCAGCCCTGGCGGCCTGCTCGCGCGCGCCTTCAGGGAGCCTACACGAAGTGCGCGCCGATTACGGCGAGCTTCCCGCCGCCAAGGCTCCGAAACTCTAGGCGCCGCTCGCGTGAAGATGGAGCTTCACCGGCCTGCGCACCGGCCCGATCGCTTCTCGATCGCACCGATGACGACGCCCGACGTCGCCGCGGTCACGCGCATCGAGCGCGCCTGCTTTTCCACAGTCTGGCCGAATGACGCTTTTTACAACGAGCTAAGCACGAATAAATTGGCGCATTATTTCGTCGGATTTTTCGAGGAGCGCGTCGTCGCCTACGGCGGCATTTGGGCGATCTTAGAGGACTCGCACGTCACGACGCTGGCGGTCGATCCTGATTACCGCGGCCGGCGATTCGGCGAAGTGCTGCTCCTGCGGCTGATCGACGAAGCGATCGATCGCGGCGCCGGGTGGATGACGCTCGAGGTTCGCGAGAGCAACACGGTCGCGCAACGGCTCTACCGGAAGTATGGTTTCACGACCGTGACGATGCGCGCCGGATACTACAGCGACGATAATGAGAGCGCGCTGATTATGTGGGCCGGCAGCCTCAAGAGCGAGCTCTATCGCAACAGGCTAGGTGCCCTGCGCGCCGGCTTAGGGGATTGATGCCCTCGTTTGCACAACTGGTACGTCGGGTTGAAGAAGAGTTGGGACAACGGCACCGGTACGCGCACAGTGTGCGGGTCGCACGTTGTGCCGACCTCCTCGCGCAGCGGCACGGCGCCGATCCGCGAAAGGCACGTCTGGCGGGGCTGCTTCACGATCTCGCCCGTCTCTATTCGCCCGAACGGCTCGTTGCCGAATGCGAAGCCCGTAGTCTTCCGATCGACCTTGCCGAGCGCCGGCATCCAACGCTCTTGCACGCGAAGCTCGGTGCCGCGATTGCGAGCGAGCGATTTGGGGTCCGCGACCCGCACGTGCTATCGGCCATCGAGAAACACACGACCGCCGCGCGCGAGATGTCGTCCCTGGACTGCATCGTCTATCTCGCCGATTCCCTCGAACCGAGCCGCTCTTTTCCCGAGCGCGCCGATCTTTGGAGGCTCGCACTGGGCGATCTCGCCGGAGCGATGCGGGCTGTGCTCCTTTTGACCATCCGCCACAATGCCCGAAAAGGCGTTGCGAGCGTTCCAGCAACGCTAGCGGCGGCTGCGACCTTCGGGCTGACGGTCGCGGACGGAGTTCCACCGGAGGTGCGCGCATCGGCGAGTTGATCGACGTCGTTCGCGAGAGCGCGCTCGACAAGAAAGGGGAGGGTTTCACGGCACTCGACGTAGGCGGCCGGACCATTTTGGCCGACACCTTCGCGATCGTAACCGGACGATCGAGAATACAAACGCGCGCCATCGCCGATGCCGTAACGGAGGCGGCGCGCCTCGGCGGTTACGGCGTTTCACGCGTTGAAGGGTATGCCGACGGATCGTGGATCCTTATCGATCTCGGTAACGTGATCGTCCACGTCTTCACGCCCGAGCAGCGGGAGTTTTACAACTTGGAACGACTCTGGTCCATCCCCAATGCTGCAAGCAGCACCGGGTCCCCCAACGCTGCGAGCAGCGCGTCGTGAAACGGCGACGGCCGACCCATCTTACGAAAACGGCTCGCGCCCGGCGCGACTTCCTCAAGCGTCTAGGCGTCTGGATTTTTATCGTATTCTTCGCGCTTAGCGTCGCCGGCGGCCTGATCATTATTTCTTCCTCGCGCGCTCACTGACGCAGCGCGAGAAAACCACAGCCACCCGATAATCATAAATCCGACAAAGTAGTAACCGAACCAGCGCTGCGGCGGCGCCGGAACCGAATAGATGAGCGAGACTGCGGGTACGCCGAGCAGTCCCACCGCCAGCGCGGAAATCGCGACGTCGATCCAGCGCATCGCACCGATACGTTTGACGTACAGACACGCGGCAATTGAGATCGCCGCGTAGATGACGATGAATCCGAACGCACTCAACGTTCCGCAGTTATTGAAAACGTCGATGGGCAAGACGCCGGCCGCCAGCGACGCCGCCGCAATAGAAACCACGACGATGGTAATCAGCGTTACGGCGACGTGGGGCGTATTGTGCCGGGGCTCGATCGCGGCAAGTGCCCGCGGGAAGAGCCCGGCCTTCGCAACGGCATAGGCGATCCGCCCGGCGGTCGTGATGCATGCCAAACAAACCGAGAACGCGCTAAAGAGGGCGCCAATTGCAATCGGAACGCGTAAGTATCCGATATTATAGAGACCGACGAGGGTTCCCAGCGGAAACGTTTGCTGGTCGAGCGGTTTTGCTGCGTGCTCTAATCCGACGATTTCAGCGTAGGTGGCGACGATGAAAAACGCACTTGCAAAGACCACGCTCGCAATCACCGCCCGCGGAATCGCGACCAGCGGCCGCTTGGCTTCGGCACCGAATGCCGTCGCGCTCTCGAAGCCGACTAGACTGAAAACGGCGGTCATCACCGCGAGACCCCAATTGGGGACGCCGCCTTTGACGTTCAGTTGGTTCGGGTCGAGTCCGGGCCCGTGACGGAACAGAACGATGCCGACGAGCAGCAGGATGATCAATACCGAGATCGCTTCGAGCACGAGCATGACGATTGCCGAAACCTGCACGCCGCGGTAGGCGGCTTGCCAGCAAACCGCACCGAGAACGACGGCGATCGCAACGTATATCGCCGGCGTGCTCGCCGCGAGAATGCCGGCATCGTGCAACAGCAAGCCGACAAAGAGCGCCATCGCACCGACGACGGCCGCCGCCACAAAGACGTACGCCCAGAGCAGGCTCCATCCGGCGAGGGCGCCTAAGGTGGGACCAAGATTCTCGGCCGCATACTCGTACATCGAACCCGCCCCCGTGAAGCGGCGAGCGAACTGATTCAGGTTGAGGGCAACCACAACGAGCATGCCCGCGCCGAAAAGATAGGCCAGCCACGTCCCGTTGCCCGCGTTGGCGAACATGTACGGCGCGATCAAGATCGGCGTCATGCTCGGCCCGATCAAAGCGATCGAGGTCGCGAGCACCTCGACGAAAGTTAGCGATCCGGTCCGTAAGGAGCTCGAGGCGCCAACCGTCTCCTCCATAGAATGCGATGCTCGGCGACGGGGTCGCGAGTTCCCCCACGGCGACGAAACTTCGCCGTTCGAGCTTGGGTAGGACCGGTCATGAAATTTCCAGCCGGCAGCCCCGGCTTCGTTGCCGCCGCTACCGCGGCGTTCTTACTAGCCGCCGCGCTGCCGGCTGCCGCGACCGATTTCGTGCAAGACCAAGCCGGCATGTTCTCTGCGGGAACGGTCGCGCAGCTCAACGAGCGAATCGCAAACTTTAACGCTGCAACCGGAAAGACGATCGTCGTTATCACCACGCCGTCGCTAGGCGGCGCAAGCCTGCAAAGCGCGGCTCAGAGCGCGTTTTCACAGCAGGCGATCAATGGCGTTTTGATCTTCGTCGCGCGAGACGATCGGCGCGACATCATCCTGCCCGATCGCGCCGGAGCCCAGGCCGGCTGGTTTGCTCCCAACGTGGTGCGCGAGATTCGCTCGGCAATGGAAGATCAGTTTCGCAGCGCGAACTACGATGCGGGGATCACCGGCGCGGTCGGCGCTCTGCTGGGCATCTATCGCGCGCATGCCGGTGGCATTCGTCAGCCCGCATCCGGTCTGGCGAGCGCCCCGAACCAAGGATCACTTCCAGCGTCGCGAGGAGGGCACGTTCCAATGTTCTGGTGGGTCATCATTGCCGTTGCCGGATTCTTGATCTTGCGATCTATCATGCGGGGCGCTGCCGCCTCGCGTTACTACGGCGGCGGGGCTGCCCCACCCGGGGCCGCGCCGCCGGGTAGCGCGCCCGGTGCTGGGTACGGTCCGGGGCCTGGTTATGGTTATGGCGGCTTCGGCGGCGGCGGCAGCTTCTGGAGTGGTTTGCTCGGGGGCTTGGGCGGGGCGTGGCTCGGCAACGAGCTTTTCCGGGGCGGAGGCGGCGCGATCGCGCCGACCGAGGCCGGTCAGATCGCGCCGGATGCCGGCGGAGGCTGGGGCGCTACCGACTCCGCCGGTTGGCAGAGCGATGCGGGACAGGCCGACCCCGGCGCCGCGAGCAGCGGCGACTGGAGTGGCGGCGGGTTCGGGGATTCGGGCGGCGGCAGCGATTTCAGCGGGGGAGGTGGCGACAGCGGTGGCGGATGGTAGGCGTCTATGGTGCGCTTGCTGTCGTTGGTTCTTGCCGCGGTTTTCATCAATCCGTCGTATTTCGGTAGCTTGCACTGGCGGCTCATCGGGC